>MDTC01269385.1_pt1 | contig 15182 bp, 11 predicted proteins | sample 811181 | NCBI WGS metagenome assembly MDTC01 (sample SAMN05326644, study PRJNA326480) | marine metagenome | isolation source: seawater | place: Pacific Ocean: North | collected 2011 | reverse complement strand
TTCTTGCGCTCGGATATGTTTTTTGACAGTCATTGGATAGTATGATCCACCTTTCACAGTTGCATCGTTGGCCACGAAAAGACATTCCTTGCCATGTACAACCCCTACGCCAGTAACCACACCTGCACTTGCAGCCCGACCGTCGTAGAGATCGTATGCTGCGAGCGGAGACAACTCAAGAAAAGGAGTACCTGGGTCACAAATGGCAGATATTCGTTCCCGTGGTAGGGCCTTGCCACGACTGCGATGCTTTTCCACATATTTTCCGCCGCCACCTTGTTGGACAACTTCCAAGCGTTCGCGCAAAGTTGCAAGAAGAGCACTGTTGTGCTCATGGTTTGACTTGAAAGATTCGTCCGAGGAATTCACTCGGGTCTGTAGTCGATCCATACGCACCCCTAAGGGGTGCGAGTAAGAACTTGGACTTGAACGCTCGCCCGCCCTATACATCCAACGTCATACGTAAAACGTCGCGTAATCCTGGAGCAAGGCCGACAACCAATAAGCAGAGTATGACAAGTAGGCGTAAATGGCGATGACGTTGTTCAAATCTTGCTGTGGCAAAGAGCCACCAAATCATTGCGGCTAAACCAAATTTAACAGCTCCAAAGCCCCATGCTGTACCTGCAACGTCAATGACTTTTTGCGACAGAACATGTTTTTCCCCATAACCATACATCTCTAGTCCAACACTTGTTGCTAAACCGTCTACCATTTGCCCATACATCCCTAAGAGAACCACGGGGAGTCCAAGTATAGCACGAGGAGAAAGTGCTTCCATTCGCTCCCAAGTGGACGAATATTGCCTGTCCCAATCATCGACAGTAATCCCTTCTGGGATGATACCTGGTTCTAAACCAGCATGACGGATTTTAGCGAGGGATTCTTGACCAAGAAACCATAGTGCTAGGCAAATAACAAATGGTACTAAGAGGATGCATAGCATAGGGACCATGGATATTGGTTCACTACCATTTAATGGATCAATATACATCATAATCCAACCTGAAAGGTGTATGAAACATCCTCCAAGACCTACCTGAATTAGCGCTTGTTCTATTGCAGTGAAAGTTTCGAGTAACAATTGAAGGGATATGATGAAAAATAATCCGAAAAATGGTACAAGGAACAGCGGAGATAAAATCAACTCAACCATACTCAAATCCCAATTTTCATTAATGTGAGGTGAGAAAAATACCCACTGCAAGAGAACTATAGTTGATGATAATTGGGTGATATAACGTCGTTCGCTGTTTCCTTTCCTGTTAGATATTTGATGAGCCATCCATCCTGTGAAAATAACCCACGTCGCAACATGGAAATGAATTAATGGAGATACAAATAATCCACCGATATTTTCTGAGGTGAAGAGTTGCCCATCTTCGTTAACTTCACCTAGTGCAGCCCATATCACCCAAGGAAGTAATGCAATAATCGAACTGTCCCGAGGGGGTATCTCTAGTCTACGCAACCACGCAGAAAGGACTACTACAAATGATACCAGCAATAGAGAATATGCAAATGTATCTACTGGATTATAACCTGCGTCACCACTTGTTGAATCAACTGAATGGGGTGAAACAAAGTAGTCCTCATAAATTTGAGACAGACTATTTTCTGGAGAAATATCCTGACCAATGATGGCACCAACCAATAGAATAATCGCTGTTAATATTAGAGTGGCCGCCATTCTTTCCATCAAGGAAAAGTACCTATTTGGCAATGGAATCTCACTAATTAACGGACTACTATCGGACATGGATGGCCCTCTGTAGATTATTCAAAGTGATTTCTTTACTCTTCTTCACCGGCTTGACGTGCTTCATGCACTTCACGGAATACAATTGTTTGAACACCTACGTGGTCGCGAAGTGTGCGAATCAGACCAAACTTGGTGAATGCCCAATTCTGATCGTAAGCCACAAACTCCGGTAGAGTTATTGTTAGATCATCACCATCGAATGAGACCTCAAAGCCATCCCGCCCTGTATTTGTCTCAAGAAGCGTGGATACTTTCTCTGCACGGTCTTCTACTACCTTGACAATTCTGTAGTTATACCTTAGTGTTCGTCCAGCAAGAGGGTGATTGAAATCAATCCGTGCACGTCCTGCACGAACCATCTGTAAAATTCCTTGGCGCCCGTTAATCTCGACCGGTCCTCCAATTGAAAGATTCTCAGCGTCACGAACGGAACGGAATAGAAGATCTTGGGACATGGTCTCAACAGCATTGGAGTCTCTCTCGCCGTAGCCATCTTCAGGTGCGATATCAAATTCATAATCTGTTTCAGGTTCTGCTTCCTCTAGGTGGGATTCAAAACCAGCAATGAGGCGTCCATCGCCTATGACTGTGATTAGAGGCTTGTAAGTGCGGTTCTCATCATACTGATCCGCTTCCTTTGCAACCGCCTCACGAGTAGTCTCAATCAGGGTTTCGTCATCTGCATTGTAGAGGTCGTAATCGATATGGACAATAGAACCGTTCTCCATTTTTTCACCTGCCCAACCATTGTAGGCGGCCCCGCGACCCGCTTCCCCTTTATGAGCGTGAGGGAAGTCGGTCGTGAGCCCATAGGGCTCATTCTTCCTCTCTATTACGCCGCGGTTTGTACATTATCCAACTCAATGCCGTACCAATTAGAATTAATGACCATCCCGTCCAAACAAGATGGCTCCCCGTTAAATCATAAATGACGACTCGCACATTATCAACCGATTCTCCTGTCTGCATAAATGATGTGAGATAAAGTTGGTTGGCTTGACTTTGATCAAATATCATTACTACATCTCCTTGTGGCCGATGCCAAATATCAATCTCTGAACGTGCTGGAATCCCGCCTTCATCAAACCTGAGCATCCCGGGAGAAAGAGTCGCTACCGCATCTCCATCCTCTTCTAGACTTACTTGAATCACGACTGTAATCTTGCCATCACCTACTTCTTCATCCCATTCGCTGTCATCTGGTCCTATTGCAGTGAGCTCGGTGAAGGTATACCAATAACCGCCATGTTCTATTGGTGTATCCCTAGTTAACATAACGATATGACTGGGGTCACCTCTTTGAACTAAAGTCGTAGTGAATGCATGTCCAAGAAGTAACAGTAGTATTCCGAGATGAGCCAAGTGTATAGCAAATCGACGTAGGTGTAGAGGTTTTCTTATTGCGTTAAATTGCTTCATACGAGTAAATACAAGATTGGCAATTGGAGGTAATGAAAACACCAGAATAGGTATTGCAAAACCTGCAATCATCCCCCGGGTTATTTCAGTACCTAAAAATTCATGATCTGCATCCCCTGGTAGTAATTCCCCAAATTTCCAAGCAAACAGTAGACTGAATACAACCAATGCTGCTATTATTGTGGGTATCCTATTTGGCGAAACTATGTTCTTCCAACTGTAAACAGTTAGGCCCAATGCAGTTAAGCAAAGCAAAGGCATACCGAAAATCTCATGCCAGGCAAGATTTGTACCATCTACTTCTGCAAGCAACAATAACCATGTCAATAATAGAAAGGGAGACCCAATTGCCAAAGGAACCCATAGCACGATTTTTTGTTGCACTGCTGATTCATGTATTGCAATAATTCCGGAAGTCATTTCCTCTTGGGCGGTTGCATCCTCTGATTCAATCAACCAAGGTAACAAAAATAGAGCCATCCCAATAACTGTAACCTGTAAAGATAGTAAAAATGACCAGAAACCAAAAAGCATCAATAGGATACCTGCAGACATCCAAACGAACCTTTCTGGCGAATGATTCTGGTTCCAATATAAAAAGGCAAATGTTGATGCTAAAATACCAATTTCAACTGCATCTAGATAATTTCCTATAATTGCCCCAACAAGAATGACTATTGGGGACCATTGTTGGATGTTTTTCTTAGCGAAATGACGAATTCCTGCCCACAATAACACAAATAGAATTGCAAGATATACGTGGACTTCTAGACCTGCTGGATCCTCAAAACCCAATGATAGTATTCTTTGAATTGGGCCCATCGATGTATCAACCTCTCCTTCCGCAACAAATGCATGAACACTTGCCCATACTCCATTTGCTCTGGTAACTAAAGTTGCATGTATTGCAAAAAAAGCAGGCAGTATTCCAACTCCAATGAACCAATCATCTTCTCTGTTCATCCCCTTTGGTAGTCGAAGGTGGAGGAGTATAACAAGAGCTAACCAAGGTAACATGGAACCTGTTTCCACTGGGTCCCAAGCCCAGTAACCACCCCAATCAAGTACAGTATATGCCCAAAGTCCACCCAACCCAACTCCCAATGTGCCAACCCATAATGCGGGCCGGGCGAGTTTGAGAATGCGTTCTCTAGCAGTTTGTCCAGATATTAGCATGGCTGAAAGAGCATGTGCCCCAACACCAATGCAAAGTGTGTAAAATGCAAAAACTACAGGTGGATGTATAACCATCAAATCGGTTTGAAGGAGTGCATTCAAACCCGGACGGGTGTTGTCGTTCGCATCGATAGGCGTTGGACTGAATGGATTCAGCCACATTGCAATCATCAGAAGTACTAGTGAAAAACCAACTAAAATTCGAAGGCGAAAAATATGCTGCTTTTTAGATTCATTTGGGTGCCGCTCGCCATCAAACCAAATTAAACCTCCAAGCATTGATATCCAAAGAAGTAAGGGTCCTTCACGCCCAGACCAAATGGCACTAATCCTATACAAAATAGGTAAATCCGCTCCTCCATTCAACCATACATATTCGATGCCTTTTGCATCAATGAGAAACAGAAATAGTAAGGAGATAAATGGAATCATTAACAAAACCGAGAGCAGTTTTCTCATCGATTCACCAACCATAGTATTTCGCACGACTATACCCGAAAGCAAGCATTGCAGGGATGATCCTGCGGAAATACAAACTAGGTTTTCTGAATAACAAACGCAAACCGACCATTATCTTTCCATGTGGCCCCATGTTTGACATTTCTTCAGGGAAACATCTACCCATCAAGGACATGTCTTCATCTGTGAGGCTATACAGTGCTGTCTTGCCACGCAGTATTTTCTCATAAGGTGGGAATTCTTTTTTCCATTCGGCCTGATATTCGCCGAGGTTCTTTGCGGTGTAATCGCCCTCAGAAATAGCGCGAGTCGCGGTTCTTGCTGCGAAGACGGCAGATTTGAGGGCAAGATGGGATCCACCTTCAAAGAGCGGGGATGTAAATCCTGCTGCATCACCAATTAGGAGTAAACCATCTGAGTAAGTTTTGTCATGAGGGCCTGAAATTGGTATAGTGCCACCAAATCCTCTTATTGAACGAGAAGAATCCCTCCAAGGAGGATTTGATTTATCCAGCTCGTAGAAGTGCGTCTTCTCAACAAATGCATCAAGTTGTTTTATGATGCCCTTCTTATCTTCACTCACAAGTCCTACGTTAGCTCTTCCATCGCACTTTGGAATCATCCACAGATATCCCTTCTTGGCAAATTCAGGCCATATATAGAAGTCAAGATAATCATCCGTAGGAACGTCCAACATCTCATACTGTATACCGGCGATTGTTTGCGGGCGGGGATTGAGTCCTGTTAATTTAGAGCAAACTCCTGCGACGCCTGATGCATCAATAATTATCTTGGTTTTGATAGGAAATGCATCGCCCTTACCTTCGCATAGCCAACCATGGAACTTATTTCCCGACTCCACTCTCTCCATAGATGATAACTTGTGACTCAGATGTAGGGTTGCACCAGCGCTAACTGCTTGCTCGGCAATCCATTGTTCAAACAGATGTTTTTCCAATACATATCCTGGTTCCGACAATCGTTTTTTTGTACCATCTGGGAATATAACTCGAATCCCATCTACTCTTTTACTAATTACTGAGTTTGGTAAATCGAGTTCCAAATTAGCTACAGCTTCGTCAGACAAGCATTCTCCACAATGTACAGGGGTGCCAATTTCCGCATGATCTTCGATTAGAATGACAGACAGGCCAGCACGCGCAGCATGCAAAGCAGCAGAGCCTCCACCGGGCCCGGCGCCGACCACAAGCACATCGCATTGGGTTGCCATCGGACCTGATACAATCAATTCACACCTTGAATCACTCGGTGCCAAAGGCACCGGTTACAATACAGCCTTTTTGATAGGAGGAACGCCTCCGGTAGCCCATGGGGTGGGGCCGTTTGAGTCGCTATCTCCGGTCTCTGGAGGAAAAATCCGAACTCATTCGGATTAGTGAACCTGTCGAATGCTATCTTGAAGCCGGATGCATTGCAGATAAATTAGTGAAGAATAACGGACCTGCTGTAATATTTGAGAAACCAATACTGGCTGATGGTAGTGTCTCAAAATTCCCCTTGGCTATGAATTTATTTGGTACTCGGAATAGGACTAATCATGCTTTAGGCGTTGATGAACCAAAAGAAATTGGGTTACGGCTTACTGAATTGATGAAGCCAGATATTGGGACATTCATTAAGCGACCTTGGAAGGCTCTGCCTCTAGCGAAAAGTGCATTTTCATTACCACCAAAAAAGGTTCGGAAAGGTTCATGTCAACAGATACGGATGAAAGAACCTGATTTAACAAAACTACCAATTCCCACCACATGGCCCCTGGATGGAGGCCCATTCATCACATTGCCCCTAGTCGTTACGAGGAATCCAGATAATGGTGAGCATAATTTAGGTATGTATAGATCTCAAATATTTGGCCCAAGAGAAGCCGGGCTTCATTGGCAAATGCATAAACACGGTGCTGAACATGCTGAATCTAATGATGACAAAATGCCGGTAGCAATTTGTCTTGGAGGCCCTCCAGAAATAATTTTCAGCGCTATTGCACCGTTACCAGATAATCTAGATGAATACATGTTCGCGGGACTCTTGGGCCAGAAGAGACTGAAAATAGCCAAATGTTTGACACAGGATTTGTGGGTACCTGCAGAAGTGGATGTTGTTATTGAAGGCTACACTATACCCGGAGAAACCCGTGTTGAAGGACCATTTGGAGATCATTTTGGACATTATTCTTTGGAAGGGGAATTTCCAGTGTTACACGTAACCGCGATTACACATCGACGTGATGCGATTATTCCCATGACGATAGTCGGCAAACCGCCCATGGAGGATGGATTCCTTGGTGAGGCAATAGGGGCTGCATTCCAACCAGTATTACAATTTCAGCATAGAGATGTTGTGGACTTATTTTTGCCCCTTGAAACTGGGTTTCACAATCTGGCCATTGTTTCCTCTAAACAGCGATATCCCTCTCAGTCTAGAAAAACCGCTCTAGGACTATGGGGAGCAGGACAACTTATGTTTCTAAAATCAATAGTTACAACAGGGCCTGAACATCCTGTAAAAGATTTAGATGCACTACTTGATGTACTCGATCAGAATGTCATGATTCCAAGTGATCTTGTTATTCTAGATGGAATGGTGGCTGATCAATTAGCTCATGCTGCACCATTCGAAGGTAGGCATTCAAAACTACTTATTGATGCATCCATAAAACGGGAGCAAGAAAATGCATCTTTTTCCATGGAAAATGTAGAAATTGAAAATATTGTTCAACATCGTTGGATTAGGCCATCAATGCTAGTGGTTACAACTCATATTGAGGGCGGGCCTTCGGAGAGGGAAAATACGGAAGACGAGGATGTTCTAGGTGCAAAACGGCAATCAGAACACATTTCCCAATTGATGAATTCAATTTGGCAATTAGATAATTCAAAAAATCTCAGATGGTTATTCATCACAGACGATACTGTCGACTTAGAATCTGATGATGTGATGCGGACACTCCTATGGCAACTTTTCTGCCGGTTTGAAGTTAGCAGAGATCTGTATTTCTCAGAAGATAGGGGTAGAATTTGTTGGGATGCAACATCTCCAATCCCAAGTAGTCAAGGAGTTTTACCAATTCGCAGGTGGCCCGCAGTTTGTCTACACGATCCTGAAATCGAAGCCAGAGTTGAACAATGGTATGAGAAGGAGGTAGGCAATTGGGAATAAAGGGCATTTTGCAATTTATCAAAATTGAACACACATTATTCTCACTACCATTCATCTTCATCGGTGCATGGATTGGTGGTGAACCAACTGCAGAACAAATCTGTTGGATTATGCTAGCAGCTATTGGGGCTAGAGGATTAGCGATGAGTTTGAACAGAATAATTGATCGCGACATTGATGCAAAAAATCCTCGGACAAAAAATAGACATTTGGCAACTGGTGAACTATCAATGAATATGGCTTTGGCACTATCAGCAATTTTCTTGTTGATGTTATTGATTGGTGCATGGAATCTGAATGCAGTAGCACTAGCGATGAGTTGGCTCCCAGTACTTGCCTTTGTGATTTATCCATACACTAAGCGATTTACATGGTTGTGTCATTTTTGGTTAGGCCTTTGTCTAGGATTGGCTCCGGCCGGAGCCTGGCTAGGAATTGTTGGTGGCGACATGGGTTGGGAAGCAATTACAGGTGCATATTGGTATCCAACTATACTCTGGATCTGTTTGGGAGTGATGTTCTGGATAGCCGCATTCGATTTGAATTATGCATTGATGGACATTGAATATGATCGTAAACATGGAATCCATTCATTCCCTGCAAAGTTTGGCGAACACAACACCATGCGAACAAGTGTCCAAATGACTCTTTTTTGGTTTCTCTGTTTTGCAGTAGCAGACCCTCATGAAGGGAGTTTGTTTTTGCTAACTGCATTGGTAATGAGTATTATGAATGCATTAGTTATTATTGGTCAAAATCGTTTCAATGATTTTCAGCGCACCTTTTTCTATACCAGCGTAATTACTGGTTGGGTGCTATTGGGAGGATTGGTTCTAGCATGACTGATGAAGCAGATCCATTTGACTTATCGAAAGCACTGCAGGGGGCGGCTCAAGATTACCTTGACCCCGAAATATCCAAATTTGTTTTAAATGCAGATTATAGTCCCTCAGGCGACCAAGAAAATGCAATTGAAAAAACAATTAATCAATTGGAAAGTTCACAAAGTAGATGTGTGCTTTTAGGCGTCACCGGTTCGGGCAAAACCTTTGCAATGGCAAATATCGTTGAACGATTGAACCTGCCAACTCTAGTACTATCTCACAATAAGACTCTGTCTAGACAACTTTGGCAAGAAATGTCGGCCCTTTTCCCGAAAAATGCAGTCGAGTATTTTGTGTCACACTATGACTACTATCAGCCAGAAGCATATCTGCCGGGTCGTGATTTGTACATTGAGAAGGAATTGTCAATGAATGAGAGAATTGAGCAGGAGCGGTTCTCAACAGTAGCCTCACTCGTGTCTAGACCAGATGTAATCGTAGTTGCAACCGTATCTGCGATTTATGGTTTGAACCCCCCGGAAACTTTTCTCCAACAACATGTTCGAATCCACCTGGGCCAAGAAGTTCAACCCCATGATGTGGTCAAGGAACTTGTAGGATTACAATATCGGAGAGTATCTGGAGAAATTGGGCGTGGAGAAATAAGGCTTAGAGGAGAAGTTTTGGACATTTGGATGCCCAGTCGTGACGATCCCATGAGAGTGAGGTTCGACCTTGACGGAGTGTCTAGAATACAAATTTGTGAAGCTGTTTCTTGGGAACCGTTGGATGAAATCGAGGAAGTTTGGATTCATCCTAAAGAATTCTTCATGACAGGACCAGAGAGGTTTGAAAAGGCGCTGGAAGATATTGAATTTGAACTGCAGAATAGAATTGATTACTTCGAAAAGAATGGAAAGGATCTTGAAGCACGTCGATTGGAATCTAAGACGAATTATGATCTTGATTTGCTTCGAGAAATTGGTCATTGTAGAAGTATAGAAAATTATTCCATGCATTTTGACGGGAGGACGCATGGACAGAGGCCGTACTGTTTACTCGACTTTTTTGCAGCATGTGCCAAAACTTTCCATGGATTTCCTGACAAATATCTTGTGATAATTGACGAGAGTCATGTAACTCTACCACAACTAGGTGGTATGTATCATGGTGATAAATCCAGAAAAGAGAATCTGATTGAACATGGTTTTCGACTACCTTCTGCAGCAGACAACAGACCTCTGAAAGGGCATGAATTTCAGGAATTAGTGCCTCAAGCGTTGTACGTCAGCGCAACACCAGGTGAGAGGGAGCTAAGACAACTCTGTGAAGTAACTGGACAAGTATACAAAGAAGTTGACAAGAAAGCGAAATACAAACCATTACTAAAGGATGCTTTAGGTGAGATTAAGGGAATTTCTCGGATGGAAATTCGGCCTACTGGACTCCTAGATCCAATTATCGAGGTTAGGCCCACCGAGGGTCAAGTGCAAGATCTTCTTGATGAAATTCGGATTTGTACTGAAAGATCAGAACGAGTATTGATTACTGTCCTAACCATCAAGTTCGCAGAAGAAGTTGCAGAATATCTGCAAAGAATGGGTGTCAAAGCGCATTATTTGCATTCTGAAATTGACACATTAGAAAGAAGTGAAATTATCAAAGCACTGAGGATTGGGCACATCGACGTAATTGTCGGCATTAATCTGCTCAGAGAAGGTCTCGACATTCCAGAGGTTAGTTTAGTTGCAATATTTGATGCCGACAAAGAAGGATTCCTCAGAAACGAGAGGAGCATGCTCCAAACTATTGGGAGGGCCTCGAGAAATCAAAATGGGATGGTCATTTTGTATGCTGATTCAGTTAGCAGATCGATGGATGCTGCAATATCACAAACAATCGAACGAAGGGCACGGCAAGAATTGTATAATCAGGAAAATAATATCACCCCTCAGACTATACAGAAACCACTTCCAACAATGGGTATTGATGCAGAACAATTGCTTACAGGTATTGCTGGAAAAGGAATTTCTGGTGGAAAACGATTAGTTGGAAGTTCAAGTACTCAGAAAAACAAGGATGACTTTGTCAAAAAATTCAACCTTGGTGCAGGTTCTTGGGGCAATGATATTGCCTCCAATATATCCCAACCAGATGGGGTGAATTACATTGCAGATTCGAGTGAACCTAGTGATAAATTAATCATCAAGTTGCGTAAAGAAATGATTCAAGCTGCTGAACGTCTTGATTTTGAAAAGGCCGCACAGATAAGAGATAGGATTTTCCAATTAGAAAATTGATTTCGTAATTTGTTTTTCAAACCCCTTATTTGAAGAGATGTGTCTGTGTCGGAGGAATGTTCCTATGTCAATTGAGAGAGAGGATTTTGATGTTCCCGTAGAAGATTACCAATTTGATAAAGTCAATTCCGTTAGTTCCCTGATTGATCAAATGTCAAGAGCAGGGGGGTTTACGGCGACTAAGTTAGCGCACGCACGAGATGTGATTCGTGACGCCATAGAGAAATCGAAAAATGAGGATGTGTTGAATTGGTTATCCTTTCCAGCATGCCTCTGTGCGACTGGTACAAGAGGCTTCTTTGTCGAGGCAATGAAACGCAAGGCATTCAATGTTATTGTGACAACATGCGGCACATTAGATCATGATATTGCTAGAACATATCAGGCATACTATCATGGGGCTTTTGAACTCGATGATGTGGAATTAGGAGAGCAGGGACTTAACAGGTTAGGAAATGTGATTGTACCAAATGAATGCTATGGAGATATCCTTGAAAAGTCTGTGCTACCATGGCTTGCGGGAATAGAGGAAGAGCGCAAGAAATTACAACCTGAGAACCCATGGAGAGGGTTTGGGAGTATCGAATTATGTTGGGCATTTGGAGACCGTATGGATGATGAGAATAGCATTCTCTATTGGGCTGCAAAACACCGAATACCCATTGTCATACCAGGCCTTTCTGATGGTTCAATTGGTGCACAATTATTCATGCATCGCCAGCGAAGTCCTGATTTCATGATTGACTTTTTAGCCGACGAACAAGTACTGTCTGATTTGACATGGGAATGCAAAGAAAGTCACGCACTAATGGTTGGCGGAGGGATCTCAAAGCACCATGTTATTTGGTGGAACCAATATCGTGATGGTTTGGATTCTGCAGTTGGCATTACAACCGCACCAGAACATGATGGGAGCCTTTCAGGAGCACGCCTTAGAGAAGCAATATCATGGGGTAAAATTCGACCTGAAGCCCCACATGTAACAGTAGAAGGCGATGCTAGTGTACTGCTGCCACTACTCGGATCCGATCTCTTCAATTGAATGGGCGATGCATTCCATTAATCCCATTCGCATCGCAATAGAAGGGCGCCATCCATCAGTTCCACAATCAAGCAAAGCTTGGTGGATAGGTCCAAGATCTGGTCGGCGACGCTCACCTGAATAACTGACCGCTGCGGGACTCGATAATTCACTTAGGGAAGATATCGTGTGACTATGTGATAGAGTATTCTGATATCTTGTCCAAAGGCCTCTTATTTCATCCAAAACCATATCTTGAGTCCATGCTCGACGTCCACAAATCACGAAATACCCCTGCATATTATTTCGCTCCAGTGTTTCCCGTGCATTTATTGCATCTCGAATATGCATCCAATGGCGAATATTTTCATCCTTCTCTGGGATAATACCGGCTATAATATCCGATACCCAGTTGTTGATTATACCACCTCCAGATGGGGAATATACATCTATGAATTCGACCTCTAGTCGGTCATTCATCATACCACCTAGTTGGATTTTACAGAATGCTGGAGCAATGCTTCACGCACTAATTGGATAATCAATTCTATCTCCTCTGAGGTTATTCCAAAATGTGGAGTAAAGCGAAGAGCATTTTTCCCACCATGGATGATGCCTAGTCCCATTCTCCGACATCTTTCTTCCACCTCCCCAAAACCGATGACTGGATGAGTTTCAGGATTTAATTCAGCACAGCAAAGCAGCCCAGTACCCTGTACTTTGACAATAATCTCTGGTAATTCGGATGCCAAAGATGAGAGTTTAGATACTAACTCGTTCCCCCTATCACGAATGTTCTTCCTTGTCTCAGGAGTGATGTTATCCAATACAGAAACCGCTGTCTCAAGAGCTCTTGGGTTTGTTGTCATGGTATTACCATAAATCCCGACGACATACAGTTCTGCAGCGCGATCCGATAACCCTAGTACAGAAAGTGGATATTGGCCCGCATTCAAGGCTTTAGACCATGTTTCAAGATCTGGAACTTGACAATCTTCAAAGCCAGGGTAATCTATGATAGAAAGGCACCCTTGTCCACGAATCCCGGCCTGAATTGAGTCGACTAGAAGCATACTACCATGTTCAAGTGTGAGTCGTCTTGCTTCATCATAGAACTCGCGAGTTACACATTGTCCAGGGTTACCTTCTCCTTGAACGGGTTCAATCGCCATTAATTCAATGAAAAAACCCTCATCTTCTGCACGTTTAAACACTTTTTGAAGAGATTGAACATCATTAGCAGGTACTAGCAACAGATTGTCTCTATCCCTGAATGATGCCAAATTGCGATCATATCCATCCTTACAAGAGTGGGATATCTGAGCAGGTCGATCAGTTCTACCATGGAATGCTTGTTCAATCGCTAACAATTTGATAGGTTTGCCTGCATACCGACCTCCTTCAGATGTTAATCGGTTGGCATTAACATCTGCAATGCGCAGACTTACTGTGACTGATTCCGAACCACTATTCATACAAATAAAACGTGTAAATGGACAATGGCCCCTAGTGTGGCCAAGCTCCTTCATGAGGCGCTGTGCAAGACGCTTTTGGCTGAAAGAAGGAGTCATGACATTGGCCATCACCCAATTCTGGGACATAGAATTCATTACTGCCTCTGGGCCGTGTCCACCTCCAAGCATACCATAACCTCCATTGTCATGCAACACCGCACCTTTTGATGTGACAATCCAGGGCCCTCTTGCAGCAATTGCGACATAAGGATTAATTGTGGCTGAAGAATAGAAATTGATATACTCTGATTGCAATTCTCTAATTAGCAAACTTTCCCCCATTGTGATAACCTCATCACCCCATTCTTCCAACAAACATGAGAACACTCCATGCGCTTCTTTAATCGCTTGAGTTAATTTATGATCCAATTCACAAAATCTCTGAATGCATTCATCAGATAAGCCAAGGGTTTGGGCATTTGAGCCATCAGATAGTCGACGAATCTCATGCAACAACTCCATCATGAACACCTCGACACTAATGAGAACCTTGAATGTTAGTGGTGTGAATGGTCAGTTTGCAAATGGATTTACGATAAAAAATCTAATTTTTTCTAATTAGAAAAAGAATTGTGGACAGATATATTTTTCCAAGTTTTATATTGGCTGATAAAATTAACATTATCCGCTGTTTCCAATTCAAAATAGATATTCGATGGCCCCTCTAATTATCAAATATTCAATTGGAAAATCACAGATTATCAGCCATTTTCAATTGATTTAATGATTTGATTTCGACATGCGAGAGTTTAATAGCCCAATCCACCCGTGGAGGTACCAAGCAGGATGGGATGCTAGAACAGGAGACGGAAAAATGGCAGATGAAAATTACAGGATACAAGAACTACTACAAAGAGAAGTGTATGTAGGTGAAAATTTAGTTGGGACGATAGTAGGAGAACGCTACCACCCAAATGAGGAAAGAGTTCAATCCATGAGATTACAGGTGACACCTGGTGTCGCAGAAGAGTTCATGCGGAAACCCGCAGAACATGCACCTCTTTCCAAAGAATTGATCCACTCAATTCAAGACGATGGGAGTGTGAAACTATCAAAGTCGATGCGGGAATTACAAAGAAGGTGGAGAAATACCGTTCGTATTGAAGAACAATTGTATGCACCAGATGAATTGCTTGATCGAGCAGTATTAGATGATGATGGAAGAGAATTAGGAGTCGTAACGAGTTTAGTCAAGGTGAAAAGAACATATCGTGGAATTACTGTCCAGTTAAGATCTGCAATTCGCCGAAGATTTGGACTTGGTGAAACTATCGATATACCAGTAACGGCACTCGCACGAACAAGAGCAAGGCTGGATGAAATCGTTCTATCGAGAACTTTTGAAAAATTGCGTACACTACCCAGTTATATCCAAATCAATGAAGGTGTTTTTGAGGATTAGGTCAACCGTCACGGTTAACTTGGAAGCCCCGGTCGCCGTGTTGCTCTGGACGGGTAGCTTAGGTTGGCTGGAGCACCCGGCTGATAACCGGGAGGTCGCAGGTTCAAATCCTGCCTCGTCCACTCCAC
>MDTC01143794.1_pt1 | contig 15182 bp, 10 predicted proteins | sample 811181 | NCBI WGS metagenome assembly MDTC01 (sample SAMN05326644, study PRJNA326480) | marine metagenome | isolation source: seawater | place: Pacific Ocean: North | collected 2011 | reverse complement strand
GACGCTCTAGAGTGGTGGTCGGCATGCCTCGGCAAACCGAACAATATCCAGCCAGTCAAACGATGTGGCGAGCTCCATGAGTGAATTGGCTCGACACGTCGGAAACGCCCTGGCTTCACTTCGTCACGCTCTAATCCGTAGTGTTCGAGGTAGTTGACGACCTCGAGCATCGTAAAGCCAATGACACCTTGTAGGATGAAAAAGGCCAGGCCAAGACCACCGAAGATAAAAGCCACTATGGCATACATCAGCCCAATGCAGGCCAGGTAACGGAAGCGACGGTCTCGCCAAGACAGCGGCGTGACCTTCCTCTTGAGCACCAGATTGCTCTCGATGGCCCAGAAACTTTTAAAACCGCCGATAACGGACCGCGGAATGAAGCCGTAGACCGACTCACCCAGGCGCGACGTGGCAGGATCATGCGGTGTTGCAACCTTCTTGTGGTGACCGTAAATGTGTTCGACGCAGAAATGAGTGTAGGTCACGAGAGCGGTAATCCCCTCCGCCAAAGCCTTATCAAGTTTGTTGGTCCGATGCATGAGTTCATGAGCGACATTAATGCCAGCTCCACCCGTGATCCCCACCGATACGAGAGCTCCGACGATCTCCAATGCGTCAAGGGACCCGCTTGTGACTCTGTGCAAAGCGAATACGATCACGGAGAGCTGTATGGGAAACCACGCCCTGACCAAAACATCATAAATCGGGTTGTCGAGTTCGTCCGGTTCATCGGTTTGCTCAACATTCAGGGTATCTTTCGGTACGACCTCGTCCAAGATGGGCAATGCGACAAAAAACGCAAAGGGCGTCAGCCAAGTCCAGAATCCCCCAAGACCGACACCGACTGCTGCTGCAGCTGGGATCAGGTACGCTAGTGAGTAAAACAATGCACGCATCGAATACCTCGTTTCCAAAAACAGTGTTTCTCGTTCCCCTACCTACCGAGCGGTAGTTTAGGGGCAAAACTGAGAAAGATCGAGGGATTTTTTAGATTTTTTATGAACCAGACTTAAGCTCGCTAAAAAAGCCCTACTTATCAAACACTTATAGAGCATGCCGAATCATCGTCCGCCACATATTAACCAGATAAAAGCGGCGGTCCATGCTATCCTCCAACCCGGTTTTAATCATTTCCGTTTCGGCCAAAAGGACAGAACTACACGTGAACAGCATGTTACCCGGACGGAGATGCACAAACCGTACGCTGCGCGTCATGATCTCTGTTTTTTTTGTTCTTTTCCCTGCGTGTTCTGGTGAGGATTCATATGGATCACGTCAGACAGCGGACGGACTGTTGCGCCTCGACATCCCATGGGCTGGTATAGGCCAGCATGACTTAGAGCGATCACTCGTGGATGGGAATCGCTGGGTTCTCGCCTCCGGTGCAAATGACCCCTTCAGGCCCCAAACGGCCCGAGACGATACCTGCGATGACCGAGCCTACAGTCCAGAATATGAAGGGGTGGAAATCAGAACAGGGGCCTGCGGTTACATCACCATCAGTCAGCCCATTCGCCATGCCATCGCCCGGGGAGACCTCATCCACATCATTGCCTGGCACTCAAATCTATTTTCACCCGATCCCACCAGAGAGAGAGCCAAACTGAGTATTCGATTTGGTGACAGTTTGCTCTGGGCTGTCGACAGCCCGATTCCGTCTAACGCTAGGAGTTTCGATTTTAGGTACGAGAGTCCACGAGCGATAGCTAAAGGTGCCCCTGTCTACATCAACGTCAGCAATCATGGGACGAACTCTTGGAACATCCTCGGATTACGCATTCAACGTACCGAAAATTAGGGCTTCATGGGGGCAAGGTCTGCTTTTAGGTAGGCCCAGCCTAACGGGGGCATCTCAACAAGGGCCTCTTTCGAAACCACTATTCCCCGCTGTCCGATCAGGGTTGACCAAACCGTCGAACGATCGAGTTGAATAGTATGTTTATCCCGCGACAAATTAAAAATGCACCTGACAGTGCCCCCAGCGCCCAGTCTGTCAAACATAAGAACCGCGTCTGTCCCCTCATAAAACCGAACCTCGTCACCTGCAAAACCGGCCTCCTCTGCGCGTACTCTCATCAGACCCTTGACCAAATTAAGGACGCTCGACTCTGTCTTTAATTGCTCTGAGACAGATAAGGGCAGGTGTTCATCAGAAACAGGTAGCCAAGCGGGCACGTCATGCTTCGTAAAGCCAGCATTTGCATCCGTGTTCCACGGCATCGGTGTTCGACAGCCATCTCGACCTTTAAATGTAGGCCAGAAAGCAATGCCATACGGGTCAACCAGTTTAGCAAAAGGCACCTCGGCCTCTGGCAGGCCCAGTTCGTCACCTTGATATAGACACGGCGTGCCAGGCAAAGCGAGAAGCAGCGCCATCGCCAACTTACTCATAGCCGGCCGCTCGCTGTCATCCTGACTGAAGCGGGTCGCCGAGCGAACGACATCATGGTTAGAAAATGAGAGACACCTCCACAGGGGTGTACCGTTTTCTATTCCAATGACACGCTTAAAATGGTCGGGAGAAAAGGCGTCGGATAATAGATCGAATGTATAGCACAATTGGAGGCGACCGGGCGTCGAGTACATTGCCATGAGGTCATCTGCCCATTCTCGCTCAGCGCCGATTTCACCGAGGGCAATACTCCCGGGATACTCAGCGAGTAGATGACCTAAACGGTCCAGGAAGCTAAGGACTTCAGGCTGATTCTTGTCGTATAGGTGTTCCTGAAAACCGTAGGGGTTTGAATTCGAGACAACCTGAGTATCGCGCCGACCAGATGGAGGATTATCTTGCAGGCTCAAATTGTGAAAGTAGAAATTCACCGTATCTAGACGAAAGCCATCGACTCCAAGGTCCAGCCACCAGCGTGCGATATCCAAAGCTTCTTGCTGAACGGCTTGATTGTGAAAATTAAGGTCAGGTTGCGAACTTAAGAAGTTGTGCAGGTAATATTGACACCGCCGCGGCTCCCAGGTCCATGCTGGGCCACCAAAGATCGAAAGCCAATTATTCGGAGGGCCCCCATCTGGGCGCGCGTCGGCCCATACGAAACAGTCACTGTACTTACTGTCTGAACTCAATCGCGCATCTCGAAACCAAGCGTGCGCATTTGACGTGTGGCTCAACACCAAGTCGATCATAATTCGAATCCCGCGCTCATGTGCAGCATTCAACAGCGTCTTGAAATTGTCTAGAGTCCCGAAAAGCGGATCCACGGCTCGATGGTCCTCCACATCGTAACCAAAATCCTTCATTGGTGACTTAAAAAATGGACTAATCCAGACGGCATCCACTCCAAGGGCACTCAGGTAGTCGAGCCGGCGTTCAATCCCCTGAAGGTCACCAATCCCATCGCCATTAGTATCTTGAAAAGACCGTGGGTACACCTGGTATAAGACGGCTCTACGCCACCAATCATTCGGACCATGATCGAGTGCCATCGGCGTCCCTCCCCGTTGAACAGAACAATGACGAATAGCTAAACAGCGCTAAATCAATCTTGATCGCAAGTCAACTCGTAAAACTGATTCTCCACCCAGGCTAAGCAACACGATGAATGTCTTGAGACCCCATCATCCGGCAAGGCGCGTTGAAATCAGTGCAGATGAATTCTGTCAAACAGAATCTTCTGACTTCGAGAAGACCTTAAGCCGTGCTACTGTCCCCGAGCAGAGGGAGACAATTATGAGGGGGAATACGGCCCGGTTACGAGGCCTCAAGCGCTTATGATCGCAACAACACAAACACATCAACTTAATCTGAGCACAATCGATCTGTCGATCATCGTGATCTACTTTTTTATCGTATTGGGCATCGGTCTTTGGATCGGTCGAAACACGAAAGGTGGAGAAGACCTATTCCTGGCGGGCCGAAGTCTAGGCTGGGTCGCCATCGGATTCTCACTCTTTGCCTCAAACATTTCGAGTACAACCTTGATCGGGTTGGTGGGCAGTGCGTACGAGACTGGACTTGCCGTATCTAACTACGAGTGGATGGCGACGGTTGTCCTCGTCTTTTTCGTCTTTTTCTTTGTCCCGATCTTTCTAAAGAGTGGCATCTCAACAATTCCAGAATGGTTAGAACGCCGGTACAGTCGCGGCAGTCGACTGTACTTTTCCGGTACAACCATCATCGCCAATGTTCTGGTGGATACAGCGGGCAGCCTCTATGCCGGCGCCGTTGTCCTACAAGCTTTTTTCCCAGGTTTAGAGCTGTGGTACACATGTTTGGGTTTGGCCATCGTCGCTGGTGTTTATACAGCTGCAGGTGGTCTTGCTGCAGTCGTCTACACCGATGTGATTCAAGCTGTCGTTCTGCTTTTGGGGTCCTGCTTAATCACCTACTTTGTGTTCGCACATCCGAGCATCGACTTTTCATGGACCGCTCTTACAAGTCAATTGGACGAAGGGCTCTTCTCTATTGTAAATCCAACCCATCACCCGATATCCGATCCAAACTTACCCTGGCTGGGTACTCTCGTTGGCGTTCCGATTCTTGGATTCTATTTTTGGGTCACAAATCAATACATCGTACAGAGAGTTCTGGGTGCCAAGTCAGTTGATCATGCGCGCTGGGGCGCGTTGCTGGGTGGGCTCCTCAAATTACCCGTCTTATTCATCATGGTGCTGCCGGGACTCGCAGCCAAGCTGATCTTCCCCGACGTACCCGTCGGAGACGCCGTGTTTCCAACGTTAGTCACTGAGCTATTACCGGTCGGCGTAATTGGTTTGGTGATGGCCGGTCTTATTGCAGCCATCATGAGTAGTATCGACTCAACGCTGAACAGTGCGTCTGCGCTTGTGACCTTGGACTTCGTAAAACCAAGAAACCCCAGCATGTCCGAAGCAGACGTGGCAAAAGTGGGTCGAATCACGATGGCAATCATCATGGTTTTTGCTGCATTCTGGGCCCCTCAAATCGCTCATTTTGGTGGGCTATTCAAGTATCTCCAAGAGGTGCTGGCATTTATGGTACCGCCGGTCACCGTCCTCTTTCTGCTGGGAGCTTTCAGAAAGGGTGGCACAGGAAAGAGTGCTCTGGCGACCCTGATTGGGGGTCATGGTGTATCAGTCCTGCTGTTCCTAGGTATGCAAACCGGCTCGTTACCCAAGATCCATTTCACTTTAGTGGCAGGCGTCGTTTTCGCCATATCCGCAGTGATCTATATGGTCACACAGGGTTGGGGCACCGCGCGCTCAGATAGCGAGATCGAAGACCTCATGGTTCAGGATTCGTCGCCGCCGCAGCCGGGATGGAAGAGTTACAAGCTACAGTCCGCCATTCTTCTTGTCCTCACTGCGGCGCTTGTCATTGGCTTCTACTAACCGGCGAGCCTGATTGACCCCGGAGCCAACGGACTGATGTAAAACTTGCACCCGGTCCTGAACCCTGACTATGGTGAGGCCATGACGACACCAAAGGCACTCCTTAAAACCTGGTTGCAGCGGCAGGTCGACTGCACATGGCTTGACGAACAATTGACTGCACTTGGTCAGTCCGCGTCTGTGCAGCAGACCTTATTCAGGGCTGTGGGCCTTGTCCCTCGCAAATTAGGTAAGGCCGACCTTGACCTGACAGATGCCGATTTGCAGCATGCGAGGACGGTCAGTGCCGGGTGGGACCCGACCAACTACAGTGTTGATATGGCGGCCAGACTCGTTTTGCTGCTCGAGGCCTCACAGCATGGCGCGTCATTCGAGACGACCTTCGACATGCTTTGGCGCACCGCCGATGTCGGAGAGCAAGTGGCGTTTTACAGGGGGTTGAGCCTCTATCCAAATGGCGCGCACTACCTCTGGCGCGCCACGGATGGATGCCGTACCAACATCAAAGCCGTCTTCGAGGCCATTGCGCATCGAAATCCTTACCCTGCAGAGTATTTTGACGAGGTTGCCTTTAATCAATTGTGCCTCAAGGCACTCTTCGTCGGTTCTAATTTATATCTGGTCCAGGGACTTGACGGGCGTTTAAATCCGGCTCTCGCGAGAATGATGACTGACTATGCCTTCGAACGGTGGGCCGCAAGTCGCGTCATCTACCCAGAGCTCTGGCGGTGCGTTGCGTCCCATCCCGACGAACGCTGCATCGACGCGCTCAATAGAGCTCTGAACTCCGAGGATGCCAATACATCGATGGCTGCAGCGCTCGCATGCTCGACAAGTCAAGATACCAAGGCGCGACACTGTCTAGAGGCGAATCCCAGCCGTGTGACAGCCCTCGAAGAGTTGCAACCGACCTGGGAAACCCTTGCACAGCAATTCATGACGTCTCAGAGCTAGGCTGGACGCGCCCACCGCACCCCATCCAGGTCGCTTTTTACGCGAAATTCTTCGACTTTTGTGCAATTGTGGCGCAATTCAACGCACGAAGAGCGAGCATCTCATGTTCATCGATCCCCACATTCACATGCAGGCAAGAACGACCGATGACTACGAAAATATGGCTGCCGCTGGACTGGTCGCGGTTATCGAGCCAGCTTTCTGGCTTGGTCAGCCAAGAACAAGTGTCGAAACATATATTGACTACCTGTCCTCTCTTGTTGGCTGGGAGCGTTTTCGTGCAAGCCAATTTGGCATCCGCCACTACTGCACCATTGGCCTGAACAGTAAGGAGGCCAACAATGAGCCCCTTGCAGAAGCCGTTATGGAAATTCTCCCTAGATTTGCCGTTAAGGAGGGCGTCGTTGCCATTGGCGAGATCGGCTATGACGAACAAACGGAACTAGAGGACAAATACTACCGTGCTCAGCTTGAACTGGCACGTGAGTTAGACATGCTCGTCATGATTCACACCCCTCATAGAGACAAAACGCGGGGCACGAGTCGGTCCATGGATGTCTGTATCGAGCATGGCCTCGACCCGTCAAAGGTGATCGTAGACCACAACAATGAAGAGACCATTCGTGAAGTTCTCGATCGCGGTTTTTGGGCCGCTTTTACTTTGTACCCAAAAACAAAGATGGGCTCAGAACGTATGGTTGATGTGGTCCGCAACTTCGGATCTGAGCGGGTTTTTATCGATTCAAGCGCCGATTGGGGTGTCAGCGACCCCCTCGCGGTTCCCAAGACGGCCCGGCTCATGCTGGCACGGGGCATTGCTCCTGAGACCGTACACGACGTGTGTTACGCCAACGCACTGGCGTGTTATGGGCAAAGCGGCCAATTTTCTGAATCCGACTGGCTTGAACCGGCCTCCATCGACCAGCGGCTCTTGTTTGAGGGCAACTCGGTTCTGCGCGGTCAGGTGCCACAGGTCGGCGGTGAGTCCCGCGCTGATATCGTATCAACACAGCCCATCGACAAGTTACTCATCGACTAGCCTCGAACAGGGGGCTCACATACTGAACAGAACGCTATCGGTCCTCTCGCTCGGCGGCCAAGAGCAAAGCAACAAGACACATTTCATCGAGGGTCTCGTCACCGAGCACGACATCAGTTGGCGCGCTCATTCCAAGACGTGACAATGCCGACTGGATGAGTGGATTCGACATGGAATTATTATATGTGCAGTCGATACTCATCACAGATCCTGGTGCGATCAAGGGGAGCTGGTCGAATGGCGCATCATACTGATAGAAACGCTGCCATTCGAAACTGTATTTGGGCGCATTGATCAAGCATTCTTGCGCCGGCTGGTCACTGTCATACTCACCGACAACAGCGTTTTCGCAAGCCTGAATCTTCGCCACAAAATCTTGCTGGTTCTCCGGGCCCACGGTCGCTGTCTGAAAACAGCCCCAACAGCTGAGAGACATGGCATCATACTCGGCCTGACAATTGACCTGCGCACACCCCAGGGCGTCCTCTGCGTCAAGACAGCCTTCTCCTAGAGCGCACCCAAAGAGTCCTGTCACCATACCGGGCTCACATGCCGTGGTTCCTTCCGCAGGTCGGTCTAAACGAACCTCCATCTCCACACCCGCATAGTGCATGTGAGGCGCAATTCCAAGCAGGCGCATAGCTCCAAAACCACCGTTTGGAGCCGCCTGCCCGGGCAAACGCCCGTCATAGGTCCAGCGCAGACTCTCTCTGTGACCCGTCTGTCCTGCCGGGATAAAGAAATTCGGTGACGGACCATCATCATCCCCGGCAACTAAACCAAATGCGGGATGCAACATGAAATCAAGATTACCAATGAGTTGTAAGAAAACCTCATATCGCGGTGCAGCATCTGCATACTGAAAGCGTAACTTCGTTTGGTCGAGCAGGTTTTCGGCTCCACCTTGGGGTGAATAATGCATCTGCATCACGAACAGAGTGCCTGGCGTGACGCGCATCGCCATATCTTGAGGAAACTTACGCGCTGAAATCCCAGGGGCCCAGGCCGAGGCCACCCCACCCGGAACGCCAGCACTGCCAAAACACGTATAGGTGCCATCATCATTCATACGCTCTAAACTCGCCCGAGTTGGGTCCGTAAATAAAACGACGTGATGCACAAGAGACTTATTATCAGGGACAAACTCAATTCCGCTCAGCCAGGCCTCCTCCGTCAACCCTGGATCGATGACGATACAGACAAAGGAATCGCCGTCAGCACTCACAGTGACAGGGTCCCTCGCCTGCCCCTCGAAGTCCCACTCGTCGAGTTGGTCGGCCATTCGGGGTTCAGGGTCCGGAAAACTGTCGGCATCACCTTCTGGCTGCCCATTGCTGGCCCATCGACCCAGATTCTCGATTTCAGCATCGGTTAATCGCAGGTCGTCTTTTATCGGAAACCGGGGGGCACAATCATCACTTTCGAACGCCCCCCAAGGCGGCATGGTACGAGCGTCTGCAGCACTGTGAAGGGCAACCGCCCATGTTTTAGCGCCCGCATACGTACTCACGTCAAACCCGCCCGGGCCGCCCTCGGTATGACATCCAACGCAATTACGAGCCAAGATCTGCTTAATATGCGAATGATAGGTCGGATTCGCAACGGCCGCCGCGGGCCCATTCTCAACGTCATTATCGAGCATAGTCGACGCGCCGGTGCCAGGGTCCGACGACACCGAATCCGACGTGCCGCTACACCCATACAAAAATAAAGCCGCTAAAATAACGTTGCGTCGAATATACACGTCAAACCCTCTGTGATTGTCCCCGGTAACAAACAGTATACTGAAAACATCCAGCATTTGTATAGACCGAGTGTGCGCCTTCCACTGTTGACGTGTATTTACGCAAGACATTCGGTCAGCATTACCCGATAATTGACGTAAGGTATCAGTGAACAGCGGGGGCGAGATACGCAGTGACACGTCGGACAGACATTGACGGCTCTTTTCACGACTATTATGACCGCCTCAGGCTTGCCTGTGACCCGCAGGTGCGCCATCAAGCAGCCCTGACAGCAGAACCGTCGCCCAAGTACCGTGATGGTCAACCTTTAAAATACCCGGGCATTACCCTGCTGACGCCGCCCGATTCACAAGAGCCCGTTCATGACACCTGCTACACACAACTGACGATGAGCCAAAGTCGGATTTGTGACGCCTACTCTGACTCTCTCAGTCCAACCAATGCAGCATCATTCCATATCACCGGCGCAGATCTCTTTTCCGGATCACAGTATCGTGACCTGAAAGCCGGGCGCCCCGATTTAGACCGGTACATTGCTGACATCTTGATGGGCCTTGATTGGACCAGTCGCACCCGCCAATCGCCTAAACCAAATTGGCGTTTTCACGGTCTAGCCGTCTTCAAGCACGCCGTGGTCGCTTTGTTTGCTCCGGCCGGCCGCCAAAGCTACGCCGATTTAACGGCCTTGCGCGACGAGATTTATACAGCGCCCAGGCTAGCCCGACTTGGACTGAAGCGTCCTCTGCCATTGATGGTTCATCTTACTCTCGCCTACTTCAGAGCGCCGATATCCAAAGCACGAGTCGACCATTTCAACCGGCTGTTCGCTGAAGAATCCAATCGATTATTCGCCGCAGGTATCGAACATCCGATCTCGACTCTTGCTCTGACTCGCTTTGAACAGATGGGCGCGTTCTTTGAAACAGGGGCGGCAATGCGATTTCAGTTCTGACCCGCGTTCTTTCTAGGTGGTCTGTTCACAGCCTCGTCCATGCCCTTTCATTCCTCGAGCTTTGGTGAGACAGTGAAACCAGGCTAGTCGATCGCAACTCTATTTTCCGACCACAAAAAAACGCCGCGATTTGAGGAGGACACACATGGCACAGGTTTTATTCGCAGGGCAATTTGTTAAAACGTCAGGGCAGCTACCCGCCATCGGCAGCCAAGCGCCCGATGCAATTCTAGTCAATGGAGCGCTGCAATCCTCCAGTCTTCATGACCACAAGGGCCTCCGAGTTCTCAACATTTTCCCAAGTGTAGCCACACCGGTATGCCAAGCCTCCGTGAAACGATTTCACGAAGCGCTCTCCCAATTGGAGGGTGTCACATTGCTCAACATCTCTAAAGACCTCCCTTTTTCTCAGGGTAAATTTTGTGCCGCAAACGGTCTTGAGAGCGTAGAGATGATGTCAACATTCCGAGGCACATTCGGCCAAGACTTCGGGGTTGAATTTCTCGAATCGCCTTTCGAAGGCCTGCTGAGTCGATGTGTCGTCGTGCTCGATGAAAAAGGGACTATTGCTTACACGCAGCAAGCAAAAAGCACCGACGAGGAGCCCGATTATGAACCGGTCCTCGCGGCCGTAAAGACGCTCTTAGAAACGCATAGCTAAATTGATGCTACCCGGCTGTCCCCGCTGCTTGAGACGATGGCCATATTGATTACTCCGCTCGCTCCGGCATCACCGCAGCGGCACGTCCATCTCCCAAATCGAGCAATTGTGTATCGCAACCGGCGCCATCGATGACATTCAACTCGGCGGGAAGACTGTCTCCACCCGTTCGATACGCAATGACCGGGTTTGACACGTTAGACGCCTTGCCGATGCCAAGGGCGCTGATGGGGTCAGCCGTTGTGGCCAAAACAGTCGTTCGCTGCTTCAGCTGTGCCATCCGTCGCCATCGTTTGAAGGGAATATATTTAACCGCCCTGGATAGCGGGTTGGACTTATCTTGGAAAAGCATGTGAATGGCCTCGCCTGTGTTAAACAGGCTCATACTCGTGATTTCAGGGGCCTCAAAAACCCCTGTCGCATGCCACTGCACCGCCCCGTTTTGAAAGTCATCATCGACTAAGTAAGCAGCTTGGAATAGCCGAGGACGGGCGTCCTCGCCATTTCTGAGCCCGCTGTAGGTCGCCGAAACCCCTAGCTTGGGCTGGTCTCCTGCAGTGAGTGCCACACTCAGACCGGTCACACTCACCGGTGCAAATGCGCCACCCGCAAGATTTGTATCCAAATTGACAGGCGAAAGTTCACATGAAGATTCAGATGTAAATGGAAACAAATGTATAGTCGACGCCCAATCTGCAACAACCTCTCCTTGGCCTGGGTTGGCGTCCAGATAAGTACTAAAATCGAAGCCGACCGCGGCAACGCCACCCATCAGGCCCTCGCCTCTGGACAGCACTGAAAGCGCGATTTCCGTGGGATGAAATCGAAAGGCGTCCACGTCTAGATAGGTGTAATTAGTGCGGGGTATCTCCACATCATTCCCCGACAGCTTACAAAGACCCCGCTGTGGTGAGGAAAGTGAAAGGCGTAATCGAACCGCGTCCCGGGCCCGTGCCCACACTTCCGCGAGAGGCAGCTCCACAAGGATCGGCTCACGTATGGGCGGCTCCAACGGAGGTGGAGGGTCTCCCTCTGCTGGGTACGTACCGGCCATAATCAATTGACCATCCATGACAGCATGGGACTTGACCACGAACCCTTCAAAGGACGTCGGGTCCGGGCTCAAAGCAGCTGTCCTATCGGGCCCGTCTTCATCTAGCAAAGTCACCCAAACCAAATCAAGTAACGCGCGCTCGCTGTCAATCCGATCGGCCTGGACTAAAAGGACATAGTCCCCGTCGGCTACGTGATAGAATCCTTTTAAATTGGCGATGCCCGGTCCGTACGCAGGCATGCGGATACTGCCCGGTCGCCCATCCGCATAGCTAAATTGGAGGCTGCCACCCGGCTCAATGGTGGCGACGAGCGGCTCGCCGCTGGGACTCCCCTGAACGACAACCTGGCTTGGCTGGACACCGTCCACGGCACGCATTTGACGCCGCTCCACCTCGTCGGCTTTGCCGTCACAGGTATTATCGAGCCCGTCACAATGCTCGGTTAAAACATCGCATCCACCGCATAGATTTCCGTCACTGCCTCCATCACAGACCCTCGATACTCCGTTCGTGCTTAGGTCATACCGCCACTCCATTGCGCGCACAATCTCGGTTCCTACATTGCCAAGTTCGTCGAAGAAAATGCAGCCATCGATACCTCCAAACGAGATGAGTCCACGATTGCGGAGTCCACCGACCCGATTACCATAGCCAGCGACATTAACTTTACACTCGCCACGAATGGCTAGATCAATAGTCCCTCGGCTGGCGACTGAATTATTAACAAGTAAAACTTCTCCAATGCCTTGATAAAATTGTGGGCGACGGGTTGCGCCACCAACCACCGCTGCAACATTCAACAGCCTATCACCGGCTCCATCAACAGAACCACCTGTGATCTCATTGGCAACAAGGGCTCCAAAGTGGCCTAAACCCACATAGCCAAATGCACCGTCAAAACGGCTGCCAACGACGTCTACAGCCGCGTCGATGATCACGATCCCTGCCCTCTCAGCGCCCTCTACCACCGCATTCAAAATTGGCATTGGCCGGTCCACGTACGGCGCGGAATTACTCATCAAGCTAACGGTACTGGCGTGAATTCCGATATCCACGCCGCCTTGTACCCGGATATTCTTCAGCTGTGACAAAGAGACAAAACTGGTACCGCGAAACTGGATTGACGTCGAATCATCTTGACGAACACGAACACCGACCGATGCGGGTGTGATCAGGTCCTCGAATACTGGACTCTCAGTTTGCCCCTGTGGCCCAAATGAGGCGTCGTTCTGATTCCCTGCAGCGAGCCCCGAACCCGATGCTGCATCCCCATCGGCCGCTGGCCGCTGATTACGGCTGGGCGCGGCCCCATTTCCAGCCGCCCCCGCCCCCTCGAGGTCGAGGCCGTCTATAACGACAGGATGACCCTTTAATTCTACGCCATGACCCGTAAACCCTGAGATTGAACTTGATGAAAGACTTTGCTGAGCCCAGCGATGGAGTGCCTCGTCGGGCACGGACTCTGCCGATGACATGACCAACCCGTCGGGCAACGGCCTAAAGGTCGGCAGTTCTTCATGAGCCGGCAGCCATTCTCCCATGGGATATTGATCAAGGGCCTGCCATTCCCCCATCGGATACCATTCCCCCATCGGATACCACTCCCCCATCGGATACCACTCCCCCATCGGATACCACTCCCCCATGGGATAGGCCTGAGGGAATTGAGTCTCAGGGCGCGTTGAAAAGACATAGGGCCGTGCCGACCAGCTACTGGGAACAGGCCAGTCCCATCCCCGGCCATCGGACTCAACATTCCAGTCGGGTCCGGGAAAGATAAGGTCTGGGTCATTGTGCTCTAAGCGATTAAATTCAATCCCGGCTGCACAGCCGACAGCCTGAAGATCAATTAGTCGCCCACGAGAACTCATACTTTTTATGCATGTTCCATCAGATTGACTGACACTCAACCCCCAAGCTTTTCCAAAACTCTGGCGCAAATGAACGCCCGTTTTAGTGACCTCTGCACCGGCCGCTCTAAGAGTGTCAACGCTGACTCGATGCAGACCATAGGCGCTGTGGTTTAACTCAAACCCGACGCCTGTCAAATTCGAGAAGGCAACGTCTTCTAAGAAAACAAAACTGGCGTAGGGGCAGACAGGCGAGACACTGCATCCATCTTGATCGGTCTCGAGAAAACCGGCTATCAAGCCGGGTCCCCCGTTGTCTGAAATGGTACTTTTAAATAAAGCGAAACCAGACCCGCGCACCGAAACCAATGAGTTGGGATTATTTGCATCCCCAGTGATCTCAGTGCGAATGAGCCCTGCCGTATTAACCCCTTGCACCGACAATGCCGGATGGACGCCTGCTGTATTCACGCTCACACTGTACGCATGTAGCTCGCTCAAACCGATTGCACTGATCCCAACGTGATTACCCCCAATGGTCAACCAGCCAATTGAAAGCTGTGCAGCCCCAATATTCTCAGCGAAGACCGTCGGTTCGTCACCGCCGTCTATTTGCGTGAGATCGGTTCCGGCCCCATAGACGGCGAGATCCGCGCGAACGACGACAGGCCCGGCGTAGCGACCAGGCGCAATGAACACGACGGCTGGCTGATCCTCTATGAACGCCATCGCCGTCTGGAGGTCACGAAAAGGTGCGGCAAGGGTCCCGTTCCCACCACCTGCAGCAGCCTCATCTACATAAATCGATAGACGCTCTCCCAGTGACTGTCCTGCGTGAGCCAGAGTACGAAATCGAGGTACGACATCATTCCGGTCAGGGCCTAGGGGTCCACTTGGATTCTCGCCTGTCGACACCCGCTCTGTGCCCGCATCCAGTCCTATAGTTTGATCGGCCATTTGAGTATCATTTGGACCGGCATCAAACGAACCGGGGCTCACATCTGGTGGCCCTGTATCCCCCCCGAAGCTGGACTGACCAGACTCATCGGAGCCGCACCCTAACACCAAACACAAGGCAAACAAGGAACAGAACAGACGCATAAATGGAGCCTCAAACTATAAAATTAATCTGTCTCTAAAAAGAAACTGCGCACACGAAGCGGCAACACGGGAAGTATACATGGAGTCGCGTGGTGATAACCACTTAAAGCGCGACTTGATTTTAGCAGCACCCCTACATTGGAGTGACGAACCCAGTCGAAGACACGACAAATCACATATTTGCCGGTCACTACCCCGCCGGTACCACTGTGATTCTTAACAGCGGAAGAACGGTGTCTGACTGAGGAATCATGACAAATATTAGATCAGCTGAGGCGTGAGGAGCTAGCAGCCGGCATGCGCGCTCAGATTGGCCGCACTCGATTGGGGCGACGTCAAAACAGCTAGGCGTGTGGACGGAATCGGCCCAACCCGGGCGCTGGAGCGCTAAACCGTGTACACTGAGCCCGAAGAAAGAAACACTTTCTGGCGAGACCGGCCCATCAGAGAAAAGACGTCAGCTCGGGGCTGACGCAGACGCGCTTACTTTTTCTTTTTGT
>MDTC01097379.1_pt1 | contig 15182 bp, 17 predicted proteins | sample 811181 | NCBI WGS metagenome assembly MDTC01 (sample SAMN05326644, study PRJNA326480) | marine metagenome | isolation source: seawater | place: Pacific Ocean: North | collected 2011 | reverse complement strand
CTGCCAATTCTACTTATGTCTCTACAGATTCAAAAAAATATAGATTAATTGCTCTCAAGAAGGGTGCAAAAGTTCCATTCTTAAGACCAAAGAAATTATCTAAAGACAAAACCCCAGAATGGGACGTTTGGTTGGATTTTGTAAAAAAATTAAAGATTAAACAAGGATATAATATAATCGTGTTACCTACTACTTCACCACTCAGGAATTTAAAAGATATCAAAAGTGGAATAAAACTTTTTAACAAAGGCTTGTATGACGTAGTTGTTGCTTTAACAGAAAGCTCAAGAAATCCTTATTATAACATGTTAGAAAAAAATAAAAAAAGTTATAAACTACCAAAATCTCAAAAAAAAAATTTTTTCAGAAGACAAGATGCACCACAAGTTTATGATGTTACAACATTTTTTTATATATTTAATACTAATTTTTTAAAACAAAAAAAAAATCTTTTCGATGGAAAAATAGGGGCAATAATGATTCCAAAAGCAAGATCCATTGATATTGATACAAAATTGGATTTACTATTTGCTAGATATTTAAAAAAACTACCAATTTCTCGGATCTAAATAATAAGAATTTTTAAACGTGAATTCTTCGGGAATATTTAGCTTATTTTTTTTTGTATACTTTAAAATTTCTTTTAATTGTGTCAAACTGCTTATACCAACCACAATTTTATAAATAATTTTATTATTAAATAAAAATCTCACACAGGCTTCAGTATTAGAAATCTTTTTATTATTAAGCCATTTCTTTAAATTTATTTTTATATTCATTATCTTTCTATTATTTAAATAATTTGACTCACTTAATATAAGTCCTTTAAAAAAAATTGATCGTACAAAAACTTTAATTTTATTTTTTTTAATAAACTTTAAAATAGATTTATCATTTAATCTCCTGTCAAAAATATTATAGGGCATTTGCACAATATCAAACTTATTTCTGCTATAATATTTTTTTAATTTTTGAATTTTATAAATGGAAATACCATAATATTTTATTAATTTTCTTTTTTTTAATTTTTTTAAAATTTTAAAAAATATTTTAGATTTTTTCAAATTTTTTAATTCGTCTTCATCATGAAGTAATAGAGCAAATAATTTTTTTATCTTTAATTCTTTTAGTGTTATTCTCAATTTTCTATATATATATTTCTCTAAATTGTTAATGTTTACATTTCTAATATTAATTTTCGAAGTAACATTGAATCTTTTTAAATCACTTTCCCCCAAAAATTTTTGAGTATTACCGTAGCTTATCGCTGTATCTAAATGAGTAATATTTTTTTTTCTTAAAAATGAGACCAACTCTTTAATTTTTTTTTTACTAAACTTTTTTTGATTTAGACCATAAGCATTATCAAAATTAGCTGTACCTATTGAAAATTTACTATTAACAGATTTCATTGATATTGTATAAATTTATATATATAAAATTTTGCACAACCAATATAATTTATATATTTCTTATGACAAACTTTTTAGATATTAAAAAAAAAAAAGTCTTTGTGTTTGGTGGTTCAGGTCTTATTGGAAACAAAATTAGTGAAGATTTAAGAGAGTTTGGTGCAAAAGTAGTAATTATAGATTTAAAAAAAAAAAGAAATTTTGACTTTTTTAAAATTGATTTAAAAAATACATCTTTGTTACAGAAAAATATAAATAAGCTTACCAAGAAATACGGTTGTCCCGATGTAGTTATTAACACTTCTTACCCAAAAGCAAAAAATTGGTCATCATATAAATATTTAAATAAAATAAATCACAAAAGCTTAGAGACTAATTTGAGATCTCATTTATTTTCATATGTTTTAGTTTCAATGGAGTTGGCAAATTATATGAAAAAATCAAAAGTAAAAGGATCGATAATTAATGTAAGTTCAATCTACGGGCTTGTTGGTCAGGATACTTCAATTTATGCCAATTCAAAAATAAAAGAAAATTTTATTTATACGACAATCAAACATGGGATTAACGGACTTACCCGTCAATTATCCTCTAGCTATGGAAAATTTGGTATAAGATCTAATGCTATTTGTCCAGGTGGAGTTTTAAGTGAAAATTTAAAAAAAAATAAATCTTTTATAAAACAATATTTAAAAAGAAACCCTATAAAAAAGATGTGTAGTGTTTCTGATGTATCAAATTTATTATTATTTCTATCATCCGAAAGATCCTCTTATATCAATGGGGAGCTGATAAGATTAGATGGTGGAAGATTATCAATTTAAATAAATTTATTTATATGCCTGATCACTTTTTTTTGGTCTTCAAGTTTTAAACCATAATAAATTGGTAAACTAACTGATGATTTATAGTATATTTCTGCATTTTGACATATAAATTTATCATTAAATATTTTAAATTTATAAATAGGAATGTAATGATATTGTAAAATTATATTCTTTTGTAACATGGTTTTTAAAAAATTTTCTTTCTTTCTTAAATTTGGTTTAACAAAGTTAATTATATAAAGATGATTTGACGAAATATAATTTTTCTTATGATCTGGTATATGAATTTTTTTATTTTTAATTAAATTTTGATTATATAATTTTTTTACTTTTACTCTATAGTTTAAAAACTTATTAATTTTACGTAGTTGACTTATCCCAAGTGCGGCCTGGAAATCTGTCATTCTTAAATTTAGTCCTTTGAAAATAACATCATATTTCCAATGTCTTTTGTTATCTCTTGTTTGACCTAGAGATCTTAATTTCTTTATATTAGTGTCTATAGATTTGACATTGGTTGTAACCAAACCTCCTTCTCCAGTTGTTATTGTTTTTAGAGGATGTAAAGAGAAAGTACATATATCTGAATGTGCACATGATCCAATTTTGAAAGTTTTATAGTTTATTTTATATGTGGCTCCAAGAGCATGGCACGCATCTTCAATGATATAAAATTTATATTTCTTTTTTAATTGAAAGAATTTTTCAGCATTTTGTGGATATCCACCGTTGTACATTATGATTAAAGCTTTTACATTTTTTAATTTGAATTTTTTTATACAACTAATTACATCATCTGGACGCATTTGACCTGTAAATCTATCAACATCTGCTAAGAAAACTTTTGCATCAAACAACTTAGCAACAGAATATGAGGAAACGAAATTGATTGAAGGCATTATTATTGTATCATTTTTTTTGATATTTAAGGATTGCATTGCCAAATACAAAGCAGAAGTCCCACTATTACAAGTAGATACGTATTTACATTTTAGATAATCTGATACTTTATTTTCAAATTCAATTGTTGTTTTGCCAGTTGTAATTTTATCTTTTTTTAAAGTTTTCACTACAATGTCAATATCTTTTTTATCAATATAGTGTTTTCCGTACGGGATTGTTTTCATGAAAATTATTTAATTTTTTTTTTTATTTCAATTAAACATGTTTTTTTTGTAAATTTAAATTTTCTTTTTTTTAATCCACTAATTTTAGATTTTACCAAATCTATTTTGTGCAAATTATACATTGTAGAATTAATGTAGCTATCCAAAATATCTCTTTTAGTCAAAACTGTTTCATTTGTGAAAAAAATTTTATTAGCAGTAACATTTCTTTTTTGCAAAACAAATGAATAAATAGAGTCTGAGCAATTGAGACTGTCATATATTTTTTTATTCAAGCTATGAATTTTACTTATAAAATTTACCATAAAATGAGGTTTATAGGGATTTGCTATTATTATTCTTCCACCTTTTTTTAGTATTCTGATTAACTTTTCAAGTAAGTATTTATAATTTTTAGAATAATAAATGCAATATGATAGAATTATTAAATCAAATTTTTCATCTCGAAACTTAATTGAGTCCATACTTCGTACTAGTGGATAAAATTTTTTATATTTTTTTTTTAAGAGTTTAAGTTTGTTTATAAATAATTTATTTATATCTATAGAATAAATTGCTTTATATTTTCTTTTTCTAATTATTGAAAGAGATGTTTGCCCATGCCCACAACCTAAATCTAAAATAGTGTGTTTAGAGTTTGGTTTTAATCTATTATTTAAAAATTTTTGAAAATTTTCTTTTTGGGTTTTTTTATTCAATTTTAATCTATTTTTAAGAAATTTTTCATTAATTGATTTTTTCTCGAAGTCATTCATGAATGTTTTTATTAAATTATGTTTAAAAATTTATTTAAATAATTATAGTTTGTAACATATACAACAATATGAAAAAAAAAATAGCCTTTTTGCTTGATAAAAAAAACCCATGGATTTTTGAATATTATAAAAAATTTTATAAAAAAAAATTTAAAAAAGTTAAAATTTTGTGGAATACAAAAAAATTACTTAATTTTGACATTTTGTTTATAATAAATTATACAAAAAAAATTGATTTGAAAAAATTTAGTTCAAGTTCAACTAATCTAGTTATTCACGAGAGTAATTTGCCTAAAGGCAAAGGATTTGCACCCTTACAGTGGCAAGTTTTGCAGAACAAAAAAAATATAATATTTTCAATGATTAAAATTAACAAAATGATCGATAGCGGCCCAATAGTTATGAAAAAAATGCTTAAGCTTAATGGACTTGAGCTTTATGATGAATTAAGATTTTTACAGGCAAAAACTATTTTTAAAATGATTGATTTATTTATAAAAAAATATCCTAAAATAAAATTTAAAAAGCAAAAGGGGTCATCTACATTTTATAGAAAAAGAACCACGAAGGACTCGAAATTAAATATAAATAGAACTATTAAAAGCCAGTTTAATAAATTAAGAATAACAAATAATAATGATTGGCCGGCTTTTTTTATTTACCGAAAACAAAAATATATAATTAAAATTTTTAAAGATGAAAAGTTTATTAAAAGTTAAAAATAAACCGTTACTTATTGGAGAAGTATCCTGCAACCATAATGGAAATATTAAAAACGCAAAAAAAATTATTGATGTTGCAAAAAAAAATGGAGTTGATCTTATCAAATTTCAAACTTATGACGCATCATCTTTAACAATAAAATCATCAAAAAAAGATTTTTTGATTAAAAAGGGACTCTGGAAAGGAAGAAAATTATGGGACTTGTACAACTTAGCCAAAACACCATTTAGTTGGCAAAAAGACCTTTTTGACTATTCAAAAAGAAAAGGAATTCGATGTTTTAGTACACCTTTTGATGTTAAAGCTGTAGATTTATTAGAAAAGCTTAATTGCCCGTTATATAAACTTGCTTCATTTGAAATAAACCATTTTCCGCTAATTAAAAGAATATCAGAAACTAAAAAGCCACTGATAATTTCGACTGGAATGTCCCAAATAAAAGATATTGATTTAGCCGTTAATTTTGCAAAAAAAAATGGCAGTAAGGAAATAATAATTTTATATTGTGTAAGCAATTATCCATCTAAAATTGAAGATTTTAATTTTAAAAATATAGACATCATCAAAAAAAGATACAGTTGCAAAGTAGGTTTTTCCGATCATTCAATTGATAATAGAGTAGCATCGGCTGCAATTTTAGCTGGTGCAGATTATATTGAAAAACATATTGCTTTAAATAATCAAAAAAAAGGTTTTGATATTAAATTCTCTTTAAAAGGGAGTGAGATAAAAGACTTTAGAGAAGATATTGATGTTGCATGGAAATTAAGAGGTAGAAATTATTTTTATAGAAATAAAAGTGAAAATATTAATAAAATATTTAAAAGATCTATATATGTAGTAAAAAAAATAAAAAAAGGAGATAAGTTTACAATGGAAAATATTTCAGTAATAAGACCAGGGTTTAGTTTAAATCCTATTTATTATTATAAAATATTGAATAAAAAAGCAAAAAAAAATTACTTAGCAGGAGATAGAATTAAGTATAGCCAGGTGTTTTAAATGAAAAAAAATAAAAAATATCAAATTATAATTAATAAGATACAAAGAATACGATCAAAAAATAATGTAAACTGGATGGACCTACTTAGACTGGCGTTCAAATTAGATCCAAAAAATGCCTCAAAAATTATGAAAAAAATTAATTATGACGATAAGAAGATTTCAAATTTATTAAAAAAACTTTCAGATTAATATCGCTAAAATGAATAATTATTTAATCAATAAAGACTTAGATAATATAGAAAAAATTAGCACCTTTTTAAAAGCGAATAGTGCAAATAATTATCCAAAAGCGTTTATGAATTTAGGAAAATACAAGTTGTATATTTCTAGCTTTAAAAAGTATAAAAATAACATTCAAGGAAAGTATGAAATTAGAAAGAAATAAATTTTTAGTGGTTGCTGCACATCCAGATGATGAATTAATAGGTTGTGGCGGAAGTTTAATAAAACTAAAAAAAAAAAATATAATAAACACAATTTTCTTATCTGATGGAGAATCTTCTAGAAAACCTCATAAGGTTCAAAATAAAATAATTAAAAGAAGAAATGATTGTTTGAAAGCTTTTAAATATTTAAAACTCAATGAACCAGAATTCTATAATTTTCCTGATAATAAAATGGATACCGTTCCATTTTTAGATATTGTTAAAATTATCGAGTCTAAGATTATGAAATTTAAACCAGATACCATAATAACTCACTTTGAAAATTGTTTAAATATTGATCATAGAATAACATTTAAAGCAGTTGTTACAGCATGTAGACCCTTGAAAAATGTATCTGTAAGAAATATTTTAAGTTTTGAAGTCCCCTCAAGCACTGATTGGGCTCTACTTTCAAAAAAATCTTTTAATCCTAATTTTTATGTAGATATAACTGGACAAATAAATAAAAAGATAGCTTCATTGAAATTTTATAATTCAGAAATGAAAAAATTCCCACATAGTAGATCAAAAAAGAATATTAAAGCACTTGCACAAATAAGAGGAGCAGCTAGTGGTGTAAGATTTGCAGAAGCTTTCTATTTATCTAGGTGTGTTATAAAATAAAAAATGTAATTATAGAAAATATAAATGAAAAAAAATTTAAATAAGTCAATTTTAATTACAGGCGGAACAGGTTCTTTTGGAAAAGCATTTATAAAATATACTCTTAACAATTTTAAAAACATAAAAAAATTAATTATATATAGTAGAGACGAGCTTAAACAGCATGATCTTTCAAAAATTTATCCAGAGAAAAAATATCCTTTTATAAGATATTTTATAGGTGATGTGAGAGACTTATCCAGGCTGGAATGGGCGCTTAAAGATATAGATATAGTAATTCACGCAGCAGCATTAAAGCAAGTACCTGCGGCAGAGTATAATCCTATAGAGGCAATAAAAACAAATATTTTTGGTGCACAAAATTTAATTGAAGCGTCACTTAAAAATAATGTGCAAAAGGTAATAGCACTTTCAACTGATAAAGCTGCGTCACCACTTAATTTATATGGTGCTACAAAATTGTGCTCTGAAAAATTATTTATAGCTGCAAATAAATTTAAAGGTAAATCTAATATTTCCTTTAGCGTTGTAAGATATGGTAATGTTATAGGAAGCAGAGGTTCTGTAGTACCTTTATTTATAGAACAAAAAAAAAGAAACTCTTTAAATATTACCGATAAAAGAATGACAAGATTTTTAATAAGCTTAAACGATGGAGTTGAACTAGTATATTGGAGTTTATTTAATTGTTTTGGAGGAGAAGTAGTTGTTCCTAAAATTCCATCTATATTGATTACTGATATTGCAAAAGCAATTGCGCCTAAAGCTAAGATAAAGATTATAGGTATAAGGCCTGGGGAAAAATTACATGAAACATTAATTTCTTCAGATGAGTCTGCTTTTACATATACTTATAAAAACAAATACGTAATATTAGATATCTTAAATAGTAAAGTAATGAATTATTACAAATCAAAAGGAGCACGCAAAGTAAGTAATAATTTTGAGTATAATTCTTTTAGTAATAAAGATTACTTGAGACCTAAAGAATTCCAGAAAGTATTGAATAAGTTGAAGATTTGATTTCAAATTATTTTAATGAAAAGAAAAACTGTAATCTGTTTAATGACAAGTTTTGAAAGTTTAGATGCAACTTTTGCTACTTTAGACAATATTTATGAATATTTATCTAAAAAATTTAAAAAACTTTACATAATAAATTCAGATAATTTAAGATATTTTCCAATCGAAAAAAAAATTGTTTTTCCAAAAAATATAAAAAATAGATCAAAAAGAATTATTTTATTAAACATAAAAGATAATAATGAATTTAACAAATTTATATTTAATAAAAGAGTAATATTAATAAATAATTTTGGGAAAAGTTTTTTTGATCTCAAAATTCATTTTTTATTAAAGAAAAAAAACATTCATCAAATTAGAATTGGAAATGTAGGTAACATCCAAACTTCTAGAAAAATATTTTTCAAAAAGTTTTATTTCAGTTTGAAATATTTGTTTTTGAATAGATTCTTTATTTATATTACAAATTTTTTATCTCTTTTAAGACTAATAAATAAAATCGATATTAATTTTACTAGTAACAAAAATATTATCGATAGTTTTAAGAAAAATAGATTAAAAAATTTTCTTTTTGAAAAGAATTTCTTTTTTTCAAAAAAATTTATTTTGGTTAATAGTAAACTTTACGATGAGCTAAAAATAAATAAAAATAAACTTAAAAAAGATTACATAGTTCATTTAGATTATTTTCTTAATTATTATCATGAAAAAGAAATAAGAGGAAAAATAAATGAAAAAACATTAAAAATACACCATAATAACATTTGTAAATTTTTAAAATGTGCTCAAAATAAATTAAAAAAAAAAGTAATTATTTGTATACATCCTAACTACCCAGTTAATTATTTCCAAAAATATTATAAAGATTTTAAAATAGTAAAATTTAAAACGAAAGAGATGATACAAAGAGCAGATCTTGTCACATTCTTTAATTCAAGTGCAATTATATCTGCGATATTATTGAATAAAAAAATTGTGCAATTAAATACAAAATTAATTGATAAAAATTTTGAAATTACTAATGAAAGATATCAAAAAATATTAGGATTAAATTTAACTTATTTGGAAAATTTTCAATGTAGAAATTTTTCAAATTTATATAAAAATAGCACAATTAACAAAAATAAGATCAAAAGCTTTGTAGAAACTTTGCATTGTCATGATAAAAAGAAAAGTGCTGAACAAAAAATATTTGATACTTTGAAACAAGTTTATTCAATATAATAAAAACAGAAATGGATTGATTAATTCTGATTTATGAAACTTTTTTTAAATATAAAAAATAATCTAAATATAAAATATTTAATTTTATTTACCATTTTGGTTATTTTTTTACTTTTATTGTCCATACTGGAAACCATAGGATTAAGTTCGATTCCAGTTTTAATAAGCTCGATTATAAAAGAAAGCTCATTTATTGATAATCTTAATTTTAAGTATTTAAATTATTTTTATGAAGAATTAAATCAAAAAGAACAAATCTATTATTTATCATCTTTTATAATATTGTTTTTTTTATTTAAAAATTTATATCATGCTTTTGTATTTTATTTTCAAGGGAAGTTAGTAAAAAGTATTAAAATTTTCATTTCAAATAAATTGTTTAAGTATTATATAAATCAAAATTACTCATTTTTATTTGAAAAAAATTCTTCAAAAATAATAAGAACGCTCTCAACTGATGTAGGTAATACCACTATTTATCTTCTTAATTTGTTAAATCTTTGCAGAGACTTTTTTATTTTGATTGCAGTTCTAAGTTTATTAGTAATATCAAATCCTACCGTAACAATTTCACTTTTTTTTATTTTATTAATAGTTGTTTTTTTGATTTACAGGTTAAATAGATCAAAAATTTTTAAAAGAGGTAAAATAATTCAATTTCTTTCCTCAGAAATTATAAAGATAATAAATGAAACTATTGGATTATTTAAAGAAATTAAAATTTATAATATTAGCGAATATCAAAAAAAAAATTTTTTACAAAAAATAACCAGAGTAGAAAAAAATATATTTTATAATTACCTAATAACATCATTACCAAGATTAATTTTGGAAGTGGTATCAGTAAGTATAATAATCTTAATTATTTTATACTTTTTAAGATATGAAAAGAGTATATTAACTGTTTTACCGTTTTTATCATTGATTGTTCTGGCGATAATAAGACTTGTCCCAATTTTTAGCAGTATTTCAACATCTTTGACTACTCTAAAATCAATACAACCTTCATTTGAGTTGGTCATGGAAGAACTAAAAAAAGAGAAAAATACTAGCGATAATCAAATTTTAAATAATTTAAATTTTAAAAATAAAATTATTTTAGATAATGTCTCTTTTTCTTATCCAGGATACGATAATAATAAAATAATTAAGAATTTAACAATTCAGATTAAAAGTGGAGATAAAATTGGTATAATTGGCTCGTCTGGTTCTGGAAAATCAACTTTTATAAATTTAATAATGGGTTTTTTAAAACCTACAGAGGGACAAATATTAATTGATGATGTTGATGTAACATCTTTAAAATATAGAATAAATAATCTTGGATTTGTACCACAAGAAATATTTCTTTTAGAGGATAGTATTATAAAAAATATCGCTTTAGGCATTGATGATGAAAAAATAAATTTAGATAAAGTAAAAACGGTATCTATGTCTGCTCAAATTTATAACAATATTGATCAGCTTAAAGATAAGTTTAATACAGCAATAAATGAGCGCGGTATTAATTTTTCAGTTGGACAAAAACAAAGATTAGGAGTTGCAAGGGCTTTATACAGAAATACCAACATATTAATCCTTGATGAGTCCACAAGCTCATTAGATGAAAATACTGAAAAAAAATTTGTTGAAGATATTTTTTCTATTAGTAACAATCAAACAATTATTTTTATTTCACACAGAATGTCAGCGCTAAAAAAATGTTCAAAAATATTTGATATTGAAAAAAATAAATTTATATAATTATTTATTTGATACATGAGGTATATTTTTTTTCTCTTGTGGTATCTCTAGAAATACTTTTTTTTCTTTAAGCAAGCTTTTATAATTCTTTAAATCTTTAATGTTTTGAATTTGGTTTATCCTATCTCTATAATATAAAACATAATTTGCATAATTTTCTGTGTGTTTTCCACTTCCCCCATATCTAGCTACCATTGCTTTTCTAGTAGCGAATTCTTTAATTTTTGTAATCCCTCCAGTATGATACAGATTACAATAGAATAATACTAGATCTCCACTTTTATATTTAATTTCGTACGAAATCATTTTTTCAACTATTCTTCTAAGGAGAATTATATATTTATTTTCTGTATCACGGGTTTTACCAAAAAAAATTCTAAGCAAATTAGATATTGAATATTTATATTTGTTAAGGTGCGATTTTTTTATGACTCTGAGTGTGCTTCCAACATCTTCACTATCAGAAAAATAAGCTATTGCTGTAACAACATTGTAATTTAGGTCTTTATCCCAATCAGGTCCATAAGATGTTCTCCTGCAAGGATTATCTCTATGAAATGTATATTTATAATTGATTTTATCTATTGATGCCACCAAATCATGAGTAAAATAAGTTTTGCCGAATGTTTCATTGAGAAAATCTAGCATTTTATCATTTAAAGCAAATTTCAAAGCTTGTTCATTTTCTAATTCGTTAAAATTATTTTGCTCATATTTTTTATCAATTAATTCTGAAAATTCATTGCATTCTTTAATATTAAAAAAATTTTTAAAAACTGTAAAACCTTCACTATTAAATTTTTTAATTTTAGAATTCATTTTTTTTTTAATATACCTAACGAAGAAAATGGATGATCTCCATAAACAATTTCAACACTTTCAACATTCTGAAATAAGTATTCTTGATCACTTTTATTAAAAACTGGATGTTCAAAAAAAGTTTTATTTTTGATATTTTCAAAAACCTCTTCCATAGTTACCGACCAATCTCTCATTAATCTTTTACCATGTTTTGCATTGTAATCTTTATATTTTCGTAATTTATCATCCTCATCAAAAAAATCTTCTAATATGAAATATCCACCTGATTTAACAGCAGGAAAATAGTTCTTTATATTTAGCGACATAGAGTGATGTAGATGATCCGCATCTTCTATAATTACATCAAAATATTTAAATTTTTCGATATATTTTTTAACTTTTTTTACATTATAACAATCTAAACAGTCGTACCTAAGTCTTTTACTTTTATAAAAAAATTTAAATCTTTTTTTAATATCTGTTGCATAAACCATTGAATTTGGGAAATATTTGACCCAACTAGCAGCAGAGTGACCATTGGCAACTCCAATTTCAAGGATTTTTAATTTATCGAATCTAATATTTTCAAATAATTTTACATAGGTTTGTGTAAAATTATACCCAAATTGATACTCAAAGCTTTTTGGATTTTCTCTATTAATCCAATCAAGATAATTTTTATATTTTGAATTTGGGTTTCTACTTTCTAAAAACAAATAAGTTTTTTTTCCATCTAAGGATCCTTTATCTGTACCAAATTTAAGAAAAATATCATCTAAATTTGTATCATCATGAATTTGAATTTTATCTAAATTTATTTTACTACCCTCAAATATAATTTTAACAAATTTAGATATAAAATTTAAAAAACCTTTTTTAGTGATTATTTGATAAGATCTCTTAAAGTAATATTTTGTTCTATGTACAATAGATTTAAAAATTAAAACATCTGATGATTTCATAGATTATATTATTTTTTTAAAATATAATTAAAATCAATTTAAATATACTATTTGTAATAAATTGTCCATAAATATCAAATTAAATGTTGTTATGAATAAATTAATAACATTTCAAAAGAAGGTATTTAAAATTCTTTGATTTAAATTCAAAATCATCTATAAAATTTTACAAATCATATTATAGATAATTTAGATATAATTTTAATTTAAAATTAAAATGAAAAAAAACAATTATTGGAACAATTTTTATTTAAAATTTAAATTGTCTAAACCAACTAAATTTGCAATTTTTGTAAGAAAAAATTTTGTTAAATCTGGCAAAAAAAAATTAATTGATATTGGTTGTGGAAATGGAAGAGATAGCATTTATTTTTCAAATTTCATTAATGTGAAAGGTGTAGACAAAAGCTCTATTGCAACTAATTTAAATAATACATATGTAAAAAAAAATAATATTAAAAATATAAGTTTTTTCAACGTGAACGTAAATTCTAACAAACTTACTAAATTGGGTAAATTTGATTATATATATTCACGTTTTTTTTTACATGCTATTAATCATAGAATTGAAAAAAAATTATTTAATAGTCTTATTAAAATTTCAAAGAAAAATACGCTATTTTTTTTTGAATTTAGAACAACAAAGGATAAATTATTTAAAAAAGGAAAAAAATTGAGTAAATACGAGAGATATACTGACCATTATAGACGCTTCATCGATTTAGATGAATTTAAAAAAAAAATTACTAATGAAAAAAAATTTTCTATTAAATATTTAATTGAAAAGAGTGGATTAGCAAGATTTAAAGGTGAAAATCCAGTGGTAGCTCGAATTATACTTAAAAGAAAATGAAAAGAAAAAAAAATAATAAAAGCGGAATATTATTTTGGCTTACTGGGTTATCTGGCTCGGGTAAAACAAGCATAGGAAAAAAAATATTTCCTTATATCAAAAAAAAATTTGGTAATACAATTATTTTAAGTGGAGATGAAATTAGACAAATATTTAACTTAAATAAATATGATTATCATAGCAGAATTAGGTATTTAAAATTTTATAGTAATTTTTGTAAAAAGATAACAGATCAAGGCACGAATGTTATATTATGTGTAGTTGGTTTATCTGAAAAAATAAGAGCAAATAATAGAAAAAAATTTTTAAATTATATAGAGATATATATAAAGTCCAATGTTACTTTAATTAAAAAGTTTAAAAGAAAAAAAATATACTTTAAAAATAAAAATATTTGGGGAATTGATATTAAGCCTGATCTTCCAAAAAAACCTGATATAGTAATAGAAAATAATTTTTCAAAAAGTATAAATGAATTATCAAAAGAATTAATTAAGAAATTAGAAAAAAAATTTCTTGATGAAAAACTTTAAAAGAAAAAAGAATGATCCGTTTTTTTGATAATATTCTCTCAATCTTTAATATTTTCATTATCAATTTTAAAATTTTTTTTATTAAAAAAATTCAAAAAAAAAAAATTGTTTTTTTTTATCATCCCAAAAAAAAACTTACTTTAAATAATCTAAATTTTATTTTTAGTTATTTTTCTCAAAAAAAAAACTTTTATTTTATTTATGGATCAAAATTATTAATCAATAAAAAAAATTTTTATCTAGTTAAGCAGATATATTTAAAGTTTTTGTTTGGTATTGATATTTTTTTATCAAATAACGTATGTGATAAATTCTCACCAAAATCTATAAAAGTTTACATACATCACGATATTTATGACACACCATTAGTAGAAAAAAAAAAAGAAAAAAATCTTAAAATGAGCTTTTTAAAGTACAATTATATTGTTGTAGCATCTAAAAAAAGCACAAAAGTTTTTACTAATCTTTTTAAAAGTTTAAGCTCTAAACCAAAAATTTTAATATTTAAGTACCCGAAGATTAATTTTATAAAAAAAAAATTGTCACAAAATAAATTAAAAAGTGATCATATTTTAATTGCACCAACAAATTATTTATCATTTCCAAAATTTACAATTCAAACGAAACTTCATGAATTAATTGATAGATTATTAAAACAAAACCATAAGGTTATTTATAGACCACACCCATCAAATTTTAAAGACAAGTTAGTTGTTAATTTAAAATCTAATTTTGAACATAAAAACAACTTTATATTTGATGATAATCCAGAATATTTCAATAGTTATAAAAAATCAAAGTTTTTAATTACTGATTTATCAGGCACGGCCTACACTTTTGCTATCACAACTGGAAGACCTGTAATTTTTTTTAATCATAATGATAGATATTTAAAAAAGTATGATTACGATAAATTAAATTACTTCATTGATAGACATAAAGTAGGATGGAAATTTGAAAATATCCAAAAAATTATGAATTTTTTGAAAAATAATAAAAAATTTGAAAGTCAAAAGTTATTGAAGTTAAAAAAATTTAAAAAGATCTTCTATGATGTAAAAAAATTTGATTTAAATTGTTTACTTAAATATGATTAAAAATTATTTATACAATCTTTTTTTAAAACGTTTCTTAAGAAAAAAATT
>MDTC01094753.1_pt1 | contig 15184 bp, 2 predicted proteins | sample 811181 | NCBI WGS metagenome assembly MDTC01 (sample SAMN05326644, study PRJNA326480) | marine metagenome | isolation source: seawater | place: Pacific Ocean: North | collected 2011 | reverse complement strand
TACGACCAAGAAAGTCGGCACAGTATATGTTGGAATTGCTTCCAATACGTGGGCTAATGCCGAATCGACCCAAATTGGTGGTAACCGCTCAGAGAATAAAATTGGCTTTGTCCATTTTGCTCTACTAACTGCTATTGCCTTGTGGGATGATGCAATGGAGAAGGCGGAAGCAAATCGGAAAAAGCTGGCTGAGATTGAAGCCCAGAAAGAACAAGCGCGCAAAGAGTTTGAGGTTGAACGCGCCAAGCGTGAGGCCGCAGCAAAACAGTCAGCACCGTGGCAAGACGAGTCGTGGAGTGGTGATATACCAGATGATGACGACGAATCCATAGGTGAAGAAGTCGAATGGAACTGAATCAAATGATAACCGATTTCCTTTTGGAGTGGCGGCATTACCTAAATTTATGGCAGCGACACCGCAAGATATTGTCAAGTTGCTGCGCCAACGTAGAATGATTGCGACCGGACCAATAATTGACGAAATACGCAACCATCCTGAGCCTGAAAAGCTACTAGATTTAGGGCCTCAAGTAGACTTCATCAAGGGATTTTTGACCCGAGAAATCCTAGACAAAATGCTTGAATTACTACCGTACAACAACTCTGAGGTAAACCTATCTAGCACTGCTAAAATTCCGAAAGACGACAAACCCACAGACCTGGGTAGGGTTATTGCTCCAATCGCTGCCCCCGAACCACTAGACATAGAATTCCGCAACAACCTACCAGATTGGGATGAGGCAGATTACAGTTGTTTGGCAAACGACGCACCATCAGACATTACGATACATTACGACATTACGGGGCAAAGTACCACTGAAGGAAAAATGAATGACATAACTGCATGTTTCTCGGATCGTCTCAATAAAATAAGAGATATGATAGTCAAGAACTCCAAACTGCCAAGACGGCCGACCGAGGTTTCTCGATTACTAAGAGAAGTTCATAGGTATCAGGGGTATGATAACAAAGCCGTTGCAATAGGTTTAGTGAATGAACCTAGGTATACCAAAAATGGCCACCTAATGTGGAGTTTAGAGGATGAAACCGGTGAAATGAACTGCTTGTTGACCAAACGTCAAGGCGATGACAGAGACAGATTTCAAGAACAGATTATTGAAGCGGGGTTAATGCCAGATGACGTACTTGGCGTGTCTGGAACTTTTAGTCAAAATGGTGATATTTTCTACGTCGATGACCTTCATTTTCCCATGAAAGAACGCCACCAAAAAGCGGTGGCTCCATATGGAATAAGTGTGGCATTTCTTTCAGATGTCCACGTGGGATCGAAAACGTTTCTTGAGGCACAATGGCATAAAATGGTTCGATGGTTTCATACCGACCCCTTAGCTAAGACAGTAAAATATCTGATTTTATCAGGCGATTGTGTTGATGGTGTAGGGATTTACCCTGGACAGGATAAGGAATTGTCAATTCCGGATTTATTTGCGCAATATTCAGAATTCGCCAGACTGTTGGAACTACTGCCGGATTGGGTCGAGTGTGTGATGTTACCTGGCAACCATGATGCTGTAAGGCCGGCTGAACCTCAGCCTACCTTTGAAAAGGATATTCAACAAGATTACAACACAACAACGTTTGTCGGTAATCCTTGTGATTTCTCTCTTCATGGGGTGCGAATCCTGTCATATCACGGCAAATCAATAGATGACTTTGTTGCAGGCCTGAAAACCGTTACCTATGCTGACCCGGTAGAAGCCATGCGACAGATGCTGAGAAGGCGCCATCTAGCCCCGCAATGGGGGGGTAAGACGCCATTATCACCCGAACCAGAAGACGGGTTAGTGATTAACGAAGTCCCAGATATTTTTGTTACCGGTCACGTTCACGGACATGCTTGTGTTGATTTCAAAGGTACCACTCTAGTTTGTTCAAGCACTTGGCAAGACCAGACATCATATCAAAGAATGCTCGGTTTCCAGCCAAAGCCCTGTATGCTGACAATAGTAAACTTAGCTAGTCATGCTACTACATCGATCCCATTTGTGTGATGCTAAAGACCCAAATGTGGCTTTATTGCCAGCAGGTTTTTTTCATACACAATAGGGACTTCCGCTGCTGCAAAAGCTTCCTTAGATGAATCCCTCGATGGGTTGAATCCGATGAATTTACTACCTTCAACCTGCATTGACAGGTCCATTTCTGAGTCACCAACGGATACGCAGTCTGCGGCATCAAAGCCCTGCATAGCCAGTATCTTTGAGATAACCAGATTCTTTTTAGTAGCGTGTAAGCGGCATATTCCATCATCAGACAGTGTGTCATCATCATTAAACTCGAGGCCATTTGCTATCCAGTCATCAACCTTCAGCATTGAGGCTATTGAGGCGACAAATAAATCCACACCTGCACTGACGATCGCAACAAACACTCCGGCTTGCTTTAGTTCATCTATCAGCTGTTTAGCACCTGGCATCAGTTTAATTCCAGAATAAGCGCGGAATAACTCATCTCGATAAATGGGGTCTCTGATGTCCTTCCACATCTTGATATCAAGCTGCATAAATTCGACATCAGATATTTCACCATCGATGAATCGTTTTAGATTGTGCGAGTTATTGGTTCCGAATTGATCGTGAAGGGTTTTCCATGAAGATACTGAATCAACTAGCACCCCATCGCAGTCAAACACTACCACCTTTGGTATCTTTGTCATGTGCCTACCTCGTGGTTACAATACAAAAACGCTCGTCATAAACCGTACCTAGTTTTCACTGGGTTAATGGAATCAAGTACGCAGTGGAAGGGCCGAAACCCTTCCACTGTCGTCTTGTCTTATTGCGTCTTTGCTTGCCTCAGACTGGTTGGTTCCAAGTCATACCGGTGTATGTCTTAATGACTGAGCCTTGTGTGTCGCCTGCTGGTGAGTAGACAATTCTGATTGTAGCATCAACCAGAGGTGTTCCGTCAGCTAGGTGGGTCTTGACATAAATGTCATCACCGGTGCTGAAGGAGGATATCGTCTCATCCTCATCAAGCGTTACTACGTCACCAAAGGTCACTAACTGATCGCTGTTAAACGGTGAGAAACCGTACACTTGGTTAGTAGAAGCGAGGTTTGTGACATCAGTTACTATGGCACCTGTTGCATCAGCGTAAATTACCCTTACTTCGACAGCTTGTGTAGCCAATACTGTTTGTGCTTGGCCGACTGTAATCTTCCAGTGGTCAGTTGCAACATCGCCAGTATCAACGTTAGTAGCGTCAAAGGTAACTCTTGGGACACCCTTGGTATCGGTGTCTGCTAGCTGTGCAGCCCAAACATAGACAACACCTGATAGAACAACAGTGATTGCAACCATCAAGATAGTCGCAATAACTGGGCTCACAGCAGATTCGTCGTCCGACATTTGCTCCTCAACAAACTCTTCCTCATCATCTTCTCTGCGTCCTGCAAGGACTAGAGCGCTAACGAATAGGCCTGTCAGAGCAACTGCAATGATGCTTGGTGCAAACGAGGCAACCGATAGCGCACCGATAGTTGAGACAACTACAGGTAGAGCGGTATCAGCAGTCTGCCAGTCTTCGCTGAACTGACCGTTGTATCCTTGCTCGGTGTGGCCACAAGATGCGGATTCACTCCATGCAACTTCATTACCGCCATTGGTTGACATCATGTTGTTACACCAGTTCTTATCTTCAAACGCAGGTCTTCTGTTGGATTGAGCACCATTTGCGTCCTCACCAATTCTACCTGGTTCAGACCACTTACCGAATACTTGGCTGCTTGAAACAGCGTTGTGTGATTCAGGGTTGTCGGTCTGGATATTGTTGTTGTCAGGTGTACATACGCTTCCCGGGTTACAGGTTACTACGTCTACTTCAACCCACACTTCTGTGGTTTGGTCGGTGATCAAAACATCCCAATCTTGGATATCAAGAGATTGACCAAATGCAGGTGGTGAGTAGTAGCGTGGTAGCTCAACTTCAGTGTGTCCGTCAGAGTGTAGTGAGACGACTAGTAGATGGTCGTAGGTGTAAGGCCCTTCGTCGCCACCAGCAAAGATGCTGAAGTCTACTGGAACCATGGTTCCGGGCATTACGTTGCTTACTCGGTTGAAGTCAAAGCCTTCAGTTTCATCTAGGAAGTAATCTGGGACATTCTCAGCCACATTGTCAACCTCAACAGATAGTGTAACAGATACGCTTTCTTGCACGTAGTTGTTTGGTGTCAGTGCAGTGTAGTTCGCCAAGTTAGGTGTTGGACTGTCTAACAATGTTAGAGTCATCTCACAGCGGCCGTTAGCAGTTCTTGTCTGGTGGATACCGTTGTTGTTGAGCATGTCAACTTCCCATGGTTCTGCGTTGGTTGTTGCGTCAGGTATCAAGGTGAATTCTAAGGTGTCACCGTTGATGGTGTGGCTGTAATAGTTAGCAGAGTTACAAGTGTTGGTATCGGTCAATGTCCAAGATAGGTCAGCGTCGACGTGATCTATATCAGACTTGATGCCAGATAGGTCGAAAGTCAAAGCACCTGAATTGGTGGTGTCCTCAACAAGGTCTAATCTGTAGCTACCGTCTGGCACACCTTGGAATGAATTGCTACCATCAGCCGATGTAACTGTTCCTTCCGAAGCGATTACTGGTGCGTCGTTGACAGGAGCAACTTCGAAGTATACTGTTACTGGGTCAGCATCAGTGTTTTCGTTGCCGTCATCTGACAGTGTAAGTGTGATTGCACAAATACCACCTTCTTGCCATTCCTGGTTTTCGACGATTACAATCTCACTTACCAAGGCAGCATTTTGCTGTAGGCTTACGGAGATTTGGTCACAGTCTGCGCTTGCGCCCCAAGTGTAAACTTGGTTAACTGGGTCTTGCTCATTCGCCATGTCTCTAATGAAAGAGTTGATTGTGTCATTTGCAACCTTACCTAGTGGCTTGCTGTAACTGGTGAAGCCTTCATCTCTAGAGTTGAATCGGTCACCAGCTGCGTCTGCGTACAGGTATACATCGCCGTTGTCACAATCAGGGTCAACATCTGTTCTTGCATCACAGATTACCGGAGCATCGTTAACGTTCAAAACTGTGTACAGGATAGTCTTACTAGCAGTTTGTCCATGACTATCAACAACCTCAAAGGTTAACTCGAAGGTTCCGAACTGGTCGTTAATTGGAGTTACATCGTAAGTTCCAGTAACGCCTGATAGGTCCTCAAAGTCTGATAGTATGTTGGCATAAGCATCCATGTTGTCACCGGTAACGTCCCAAACCATATCTGCCTCTACATCTTGTTCGTCATCAACGTAAGTTGCTAGATCAAGGGTTATTGCAGTTGAGTCTTCGAGCACGACAATGTCTCCCAACTCTGTCGTTATCTCAGGACAGGCTCTTAGTATGTCGAAGGTCAAAGATTTGGTTTGTTCCATTGTAACACCAGTTTGGGTAGCCCAGTCGTAGTCACAAGTGTGTCTTGCTTCAGCGGCAGTCTTGACCATAACGCTGTAGGTGTGAGGTGCAGTTGGAGTTGAGCTAAATTCGAATGCTCTGTGCATTAGAACTTCATTCTCAATTACACCATCTGCCATGTCTAGCTTGTTAAGTTCAAGATCATAAGCTGCAGTTAGAGTTTCTGCGCCAGTGCCAACAGTAGATTGGCTTGGGCTGACTGCTGTTACAGTGTCTGTACCAATAGCCTGAACGGTTGCAACTATGTTCATACTGTTAACTGAAGATCCACCAAGTGAGGTCGCTGGTACAGCAACTTCTAGGTAGGCACCTTCAGCGTTAACGGCATTTGCAGTTGGGTTCAGCACCCAAGCAGGGTCGTTGTAGTAGTAAACATCTGCACCACTGGAATCAACAACAACTGCGAAATCAGCAGCGTAAGGTAGTGTGTGAACACCGTTAAATCCGGTTGTTGTTCCTGCCATGTCGTTGCTGTCAACGTAGATGTAGACATCACTGGTTGCTGTTGAAACTGCATCGAATCCAAAGACCACATCACCAGAGTCAACTGTTAGGTACATCGGACCACCGACTGAACCAGGCATAGCATATCCAGATGGGTTCAATGCATTGCCACCGACCCAATCGCTTGAATCTCCGTCAATTTGCATAGTACCCTCGAACACTGGAGAGCTGTAGGCTGTGTGGTCACTGTCGGAAATAATCGACAGACCAACAGCGTCAGCAGGCTCAGCACCAAGGTGGTTAGCATCGATTGATAGCCAGTTAGCCTCTTCAACTATCGAGGTTCCATCGACTAGCATTCTTGTTTCGTCGAGCGGGAAGTCAATGACGGTTAGTCTTGAGTCGCTCTGAGCGTCTATCTGAATGCCACCGTTAGAGGATCCTGCACCGGAGCCACTACCGTGGTTGTAGTAGTAAATGTGGTTGTTTTGGTAGGCGAACACAAAGCTGCTCGGGGTTCCTAGCGGTCCATATGAAACATACACCAGTTTGTCACTGAGTGAATGAGATACTTCGTATGGACGATCGTCATTGGAGTTGACTGTAGCGTCTAGGTCAACAGTGCCTGTGTATGGCACCACAGCATAGGTTCTCTGGGTGTTGTCATCGAGGTCTAGTCTGAGGTTGTATCCTGTGTTGCCAATCTTGTCGAATCGCTCGAAGTCATTAGCACCATCTTGGTTGACGTCATGCGGTCTGTTTTGGTTGCTGGTTAGTGCGTAGTCTGCCTCCCATGCTAGATCAACTATTGCAGTAGTTCCACTGCTAACGCTGTTGTCGGTAATCGATTGGATAGTTCCTCTAACATTCTCTGTTCGGATTGCTGTGCTAGCATCGGTTGAACCGACATCCCAAAGAATCTCTGAGTTAATCGCGTGTATTCCAACATATCCGCTAACATCCATTGGGTAGAACCAACCATATTGGCTGTCTTCAATGTGCATACCAACTCCAGTGTCGCCACCGTCAACTGTTGCGCCTATTGCTGACACTTCAATTCCGACTGCCTCGACACCGACGCCGCCAACGCCAGCAGTAATGATTGCATCACCTGTTAGCGTTAGTAGACCTCCGCCAGACTTCATGATACCAGTTTCGAATCCTGAAATTTGAGTTCCGTCAAGAGATATGTCGAAACCGAAAGCCTGTGTAGAGTCATCGTAACCCACCGATCCAGATTGGTCGGAACCAATCAACTGCGAGTTGACGTCATTCCAGATACATCCTTCATTCAATACCGCATTTTGTCCGATGTTGATCACGTTTGATTTTGTGGTAATGGAGTAATCATTTACATCACAGTTGAATAGTGCTAGTCCTACTGCATTCGGGTTATTGTTGGCGCTGTCAAAGGTAATGGTGTTTCCAGATATTGATGGACCTGTCCATGAGTTGTCAGGAGCCATGACTTCTTGCAGAGACAATGCTATTTCTCCAGCCCATGAGCCAGCACGGGTCAATGAGAATCTCATCTCGTATCCAGCGTCCAGTGTTACTATCAGTGGTGCTGAGTATCGCCCACTCATAGTTACCCAAGGGAATGCCGATGTTGACGAGCCACCGATTCCACCGATTGTAGTTCCTGTTCCACCACCGGTATAACCAGCAACTGGTGGGTAACCAGTTGTATCGGTAGCCCATGTGCCGACCGGAGCGACTTGTGCACGGATGTAGTTGCCGTGCCACCCATCGCCGTACTGGTCTATTCCAATCAACTCGTAATCAATTGCGTCTGCACCGTTGTTCTGGACAAGAACCGCATCCATCGTGTTGGAATATGCAGTTGGTGTGGATGATGGTGGGTTTGTTGGGTATCCGTTATATGGTCCACGGTAACCTGGTTCTACACTCACCAGACCGGTAACTCCAGGGTCCCAGAATTGCACTGGGTTTGTATTGGCGTTTCCAGCGGCGGACCATGCTCCAGCAGCGGCTTTGATAACCTCAAATCCACCGCCATTTGCACCGTCTCCCCAACTGTCTTCCAGATTGAAGAAGTAAGTTCCTGGTGCTGTGAAGATTAGTGGATTTGGCGTTCCGTCTTCCCATGATTCATCTCCTTCTACATTAGGATCCCATGAACCGAGGGTTCCGCTTGGATCTTTGTAGTTGACAGTCAATTCGCTGATGTAGCTACCACCTTCGTGTAGGCGAATAACCATCTCATCGCCAGTGTTGAGTGTATACTCGACATCTGGAGAGGTACAAGGAATAAGACTACCTGTTGCCAGACCGTTACCATAGCCACCACAAGAATTGGTCCATGTGATGTAAGATATTCCGTCGTCTGGTTGTGGTGAGTTAACACCTGCGACAATGGACTCAATTACTTCAGATGGTTTCTCCAAGGAGTCTGCGTATATTGCATACTCACCAGGATTGTTGATGGCGTTGCCTGTTGCATCGAAGTCACCGTCTTGTACTCTTATTGCGTAATTTTCCTGATTATTGAACGTGTTTTGATTGATAACAATCGACTCAGTCTCGTCCGAATAAACACCGTAGGTTCCACCGTTGAAGGTGTTACCTGTAATGGTTGGAGATACTGAACTATCGTCCATGTACCTTACGTGCATGCATGTATTACAGGTCATGATGTTGTTGGAAATAGTTGTCAGATCAGCATCGGAATCAGGCCATGCCAATACGTTGAATCCAGAAGCACCGACGAAGGTGTTTCCATCTATTACTACGTTGTCGGAGCCAATTTGCTCGTGGTTAACTGTTGTAGTCCCTGCTGAGTTCCATTCTGAATCAAAGAAGGTGACACCAACGGTACAGTCGCTGAATGTGTTACCAGCAATTGACGCAGAGGTTACACCGCTCAGTCTGATACAGTAATCTGCGTCAGAATATAGCGTTGGGTAGAAGAAGTATCCTCTAAAGTGATTGATGAAACTGTTTTCAATGCTAACGGTAGATGGGAGGTAAGTGGTGTATGATCCGGTAAAGGACGAGAAAGTCCTGTCACCAGTTCCAGTTGCAAATCCGACAACATTGTTTAGCGTAACTCCATCAATGTCAAGATTTAGTGCGCCTTCGTTATCGCCGCCCTTTAATCCACCAATGATTAGACCTACAACATCTCCAGTCTCTGTCTTTGGATACAGACCGTTGATTTCACCACCATTCATGGTGATAGTTGTACCGTATGGAACATCAAGTTTCCATTCGGTTATTCCGGTTCCATATTCAGTTGTGTAACCTGTGTCGAATATTATTGCGTTGTCAAATATGTAGTTTACACCATCCTTCAGCTCGAGACTTCCGGTATCAATCATGATTGCCTCGCCCGACAGGTCTAGGGTGCTGGTGCCATCTTGGAAAGCCTCAATGTCACCATACTCAACCATACCATTGCTGTAGGTTCGGCTAGTTGATAGACTACCTCCAGCACATGGTGCAACAACCACATAATCAGAATTTGTTGCACAAACTCTTGCAGTGATTGGGTCAACCAAAGATAGTTGGTCGAAGTTTACCGAGGTGGTATCACTTGCATCGTCAACCAAGGTTGGTGAGGTTTGTATGTATCTGAAATCAGCATCGTTGGTGGTTTCATCAGTGTATGAGTAACTTACCATTGCCACTGTTGAAATCGTGTAGGTGGAGAATAGTGCCGAATAGTCAGTCTTTCCAGTAGCATCGTAATCATAGACTGAGAAAGACAGTCCCGATGTTATTCCGTTACTATCTGTGCTTCCTGATGATGAACTTGCCGCATCTCTACTGGAGAGTACAACATTAGCACCGTCGATTGGGATTCCGTCAGCGGAAATCTCAGCCGAGTAGGTTCTGTCTCTGTCGACCGAACCAATTGAGCCGGTACCAAATACAAGTTTTGCCTCATCGAGTGTACCATCTAGGAAGGACACCTTACTACTATCAGTAATTTCAATGTCTGTGGTTACCGAGTTAATGTTCACATCAGTCATGGACAAAGCACCAGTGCCATCTGCCTTGAGGCCAATGCCATTGTTGCTTAGTGTGACACGGCTGAAATCATGATTAGCTGAACTTTGCGAGCCAACTCTTAGACCAACAGGGCCATTAGCAATCACTGTGTCAGAAATTGTGGTATCAACATCATTGGTCAAGTATACAGCAGTTCCTAATCCATTAAAATCAGAGTTCGATATTTGCTGAATACCTGTGCTTGTTGATTCGGTATAGAAACCATAGTTGGTGTTGGCGCCAGCAGATGCATCATCAACATCTAATCCGTCAATGTACACGTTGTTGTTACCAGCGGTTCTTACTGCAAAAGCATCTGGATCCTGAATCGCGACATTGTTCAAAACGGTAATTGTGTTACCCAATATGTCTACTCCGACGGTTGCATCAACGATGTCTGAGTTTGTTAGGGTAACACCCTTGCCGATTATCTCTTCGGAATATTCACCAAATTGAGACGGGTCAGCACCAGAACGAGCTAAAATCTCAACGTTGTCTGGGAAGTTGTTACCATAGAAGTTTGCGTATGAACCGTGGTATCTGTGCCACATGTCAAACTTCAGCTCAACCTTGGCAATACTTGAGTCGGTTAAGTCTAGAGTAGGCCATTCAAGTAGCATGTTCATGCCGTTTGTCATGTAAGATGCACCTCTAGCCAGACAAGTCTCATAGTTTGAGGTACCTGTGCTTCCAATGGTTGTGTCTTTGTATGTTCCAGGATTGGTTAGATAGGAGTTTGCTGGCCCATATCGACCGAGGAATGGGTCATCGTATCCCCATGAAAACAAGGGTCTTGAAGACACTCCAATTAACTCAGGAGTATCACCGATTCCAAGTCTGAAACCAAATTCGTCTGGATAACCGTTTGAGGTCATGCCGTACAAATTACCTACACTCGGGCTGAATGAGAAGTAGTAGTAGTTGTAGTACATGTTAGTACCGTATCGCCATGGGTTGAAGGTCGTAGCAATTGCGTTACAATCCCAGTTAGGAACACCGCCTTGTCCACCAAGGTAGGTTGCTCCATTGTTAACAACTTCTGGGTCGTCAGCACCATATGGATAATAACCGACATCGTCAGATGAGTCGACTATGTATTCATTTCCGGCGTTGTCGGTGATTGTGACATACAAGTTGTCCATTGCAATGTATGGGTAGTGACCGCTTGACCATCCGCTCCAGTATGGTGCACCCATGCCGCCATAGTTAAGCATCATACTGGGTTGAAGATAATCTGATTGACCAACCCAACTGGTTAGATCAACAGTATATTCTTCCCATTCGAAACATGCATACATGTGGTATAGGTAGCAGTTGTCCATGCCTGGGATTTGACCATAGTAACTCCCGAAATTGAAGGTCGGGTAGTTTTGCGTTATCCCTTGCATAGTTGCGCTAGAGAACACTTGTGGCAACTTAGGTCCATCTTTGGCAATTACTCCATTGGTGTTACCATTAGATGTGTATGAATCTAGGTTTAATGAACCACCGTCTGAATCAACACCAGTCAGCATGTTGCTTACTGTCAATCCATCGCCATTCAATTCGCCACCGTTGGTTAGCGCAACACCGATACCTAGGTTATTTGCTCCGGCTAGAGTTGCTGCAGAAGAAACTGTAACTACTCCACCGTCGGCATAAATCATTGGATAATTGGTAGCGCCTGCCGCAGATAGGTCCGAGGAGGTCAAGAATGCACTGGTACCTAGGTTGAGGGCACCACCGTCCAAGACTTCCAACTGACCGGTCTTACCGGCTCCTAGGAGGAAATTCTTCATTGTTCCACCTTGCATGTCTAGGGTTCCGCCAGATGCAATAACAATGTCAACTGCATCGAGGTTACCTTCGCCAAACACCTTTGGCATGTCACCAGTGTCTGCGTCGACTGTCATGATAAGGGAACCGCCGTTGCTGATAGTTAGAGTAGGATTGTTAACTGAATCTTCTCTAAAGATTAGTTTGGTACCCATTAGTTCGACAGTACAGCCATCGATGGCCATGTCGCCTGCAAGAACGAGCTCAGCCTGCTTGAAGACGAACTCAGTTGTTCCAGGGGTTTGAACTCCCGAAAAGGTATCGTTAGTTGCCATCCATGCACAATTCATTCCAGCATCATCCAGCGTCACTGGAGGCGATGTTAGTCTAATGTCTGCGTATGATCCGATTGTGTAAGTGTCGAAGTTTGCTAGTGGAACTGATGTCTGCAAGACTCCATCCTCGAATTCTACAAGGGTTGCAGCTGTACCGTCTGCTAGATCTGGGTGAGCTTCACCTGCTCCAGCAGCACCGCTTGCGCGGACAATGTGTGAATCGTATACTACGCCGTCGTGGTTACCAGTTATCACTGCAACTCTCGCTGCTCGACCATCAGCACCTGTCAAATCCTTGTAAATGACTTTACCAGGTAGGAGTTCATTACCACTGCCATCAAGGGTTGATGCAGTAACAGTTACTCCAGATTCTGGGATTTGAGTTGGTGTTGGCGGGGTTGTACTGGAATCTTGTCCTAAACGGTACGCTAGCGCATTGGCGAATCCACCATAGTAGATGTATGGATTCCAAGAACCGATCCACTGATTGTAGTACGCAGTTGTATGACAACCTGCAGTCTTACCATTTTGATCTGCACAAGGGATTACATTACCGTTACCGTCAGCTAAGTCGACATCGATTAGGAACGTATTTGCTCCTTGGTCAGCATATACCACTTTGGGCCCTGTTGCTGATATTGATGAACTGGTGACTGTAACATCAACTATGGTAGTCGATGTTTGATACAGATAAACTGCTGAGTTTGTATTAGTTCCATGGTTAATGTTGGAATTCAATACCTCGAGGTTACCACGGGTTAATCCGGATGAACAAATGGCATTGATTCGGCCTACTTCTGAATCAGTTAGCTTAATCATAGCATTACAGGCACGAGATTCGAACAGACCACCGACATCCATATTGGTAAATTCAACTGGGTCTGACGGTGAACCGCTAGCAGTAAATTCAGATGCTCTGAAATCGTTGGCCACAGTAATATCGTTGGCAGTACCCGGGAAAGTCCTGAACATCTGCATGTTGGCAACAGTTACGCCGTCAAATACTGAGTTTGCACCTACAGTTCCGACAGTGCTGGTCACTGCACCACAGTATGGATCAATGTCAAATCGGTGGTTGTTGTGGAAACCAGTTCCAAGGTTAACGTTGGTTAGCGAAATCTTGCTCGCTGCGCAGATATATCCTTGGGCATAGTTTTGGGCGTCAAAGTTTGAAACAACGACTTCTGAGGCAGAACCATGGCTTAGACCGAGGCTTACACCTGTTGTATCATAGAGTGTTCCTGAGTTACCATTGTCTGTCCATCGGTAGTTGTTTTGGCCGTTGGTCATAGTAGCAGTGACGTCACTAATAGTTACCATTTGTAGGTCGGTTCTAATCAATGTCACTAGAGAATCGTGGATGTCTATGTATGACATTGTTAGCGAACCTGCAGTACTGCCAGATACGCCGACTACAGCGCCGCCCCAGTAGTTATTGTTAGTGTTACAGCGGGTCATTGTTGACGGGTTGCTGGCGGTTCCAGTTAGAGTAGCGACTGTGTTTTCTGCAAAGTTGAAACAAGAGTCTCTTGCATCGGTAACTGCGAAGTTAGACATGGTTACCACGGTGCCTTGACCACTGCCGTGGGCAAATGCGGACGCAACATTGGTGAATGTTACATCATTCATGGTAAACTCGCCGATATCACAGTCTTGGTTTGCTGTACCGCATGATGGTCCGTTAGGATCTGCTGGTCTGCTACCTGCTGTTATTGCAGCATGGTTTGTGTTACTGAAATCAACCATGTCAAACATGTGTCGGTCTTCAGTAGTTGTTCCGCCACAATCGTCGGTGAATGCTAGTCCGTGCCATTGTGCATTGGAGTTTGTGCTTCTGTCAGCATTGAAGGTAATTCTGTCTGAACCACTTCCAACAGCGGTAAATTGTGCACAGGTTCCATCAGCTTGCAGGCCACCATCGAACGAAATTCCAGTATTCTCTGCCATGATTACCTCGACACCTGGCTCAATGGTTAGATCAGCCATTACGGATAGGTATCCGCTTGCGTCTGCTGGGTTAACCTTGATTGGGCTGTCGACTAGATACCATGTGGTGTCGTCGGTAATATCAGCGCTAACTGTCTTACCCTGTCCGTCAAACGGCAGTGTTCTGTACCAGACACCTTCACAGGTTCTTGAACCGCTCGAGTAACAATAGTCCATTGTTTCTCTTGACCACCAAGGTGACATCATCATGTCGGGGTATAGAGTAGATGTTGTAGTTAAGTCATACATTGCGCCGTTGGTGTTCCAGCTACCCTCGTGTCGATAGGTGTTGGTGTCACCGTTGTCGATGAAGTACATGACACCGCTACCGGTGACGTGGATTCTGTTGTTGGAGTCTGCCCCATCGAAGTTCTGTCCATAGAAGTCAAAGTTGAAGTCGTCAGGTATGTCAAAGTTACCCGCACAGTACAATCCGTAATTGGCGAAGTCAGCGTTAGAGTCGCAGTTGTTATCATTGGAGAAGGTTGTAGATCGCACAGGAATTGTTTGGTCAGATGACGCTAGTGGTAGGAAGGACATTCCTAAGTCGAAATACTCGTATGTGTACTCGCCGCTGTCAGTCAAAGTGAACCGTATGTTGTTGGTGTGTGGGTTTCCTGGTTCTAGATTAGGTGAGTAAGTTGAGGTACCGTATCTGTTAGTTGGGTCATTTCTGACTTGCAGAACGTTGGAATTGGTTTCTCTGATACCGACTAGTCCAACTATGTCATCAACATAACAATCATCATCGTAGTGGAACTCAAACTCGTTGGTTACGTCATACATTATTACCTGCATTGAACATGGTTGTGAGGTCGCAGTGTTGTAAGCATATTCGTGCCACTCTACGACAAGTGTGTTTGTTGGATTAGCAACATTGAATGAGTATGATGCAGTTGTTAGTGTATTGGCACCCGGAGGATAAGTATCGCTTGCGGTGATGTAGTAAGTTACTGTGTCACCACGAACGAGGTTGTTAATGTCTCCAGTCCACTCGCAAGAATCTACGGCACACTCATTTCGATCGCCACTCGGTTGGAGAGCGATTTGGCTTGAAGATGTGCTTCCATCTGCTGAGGTTATGGTGACATATGCAGTAGGACCGACTCCCGGAACTGGGCTAACATCCAAACCTGTGTCGTATGCGCCGTTATCGGACAATGTTACAGTTAATGTTCGGTCTAGAGCATGCGAATCACCAATTTCTGCGCCACTGATAG
>MDTC01172150.1_pt1 | contig 15185 bp, 14 predicted proteins | sample 811181 | NCBI WGS metagenome assembly MDTC01 (sample SAMN05326644, study PRJNA326480) | marine metagenome | isolation source: seawater | place: Pacific Ocean: North | collected 2011 | reverse complement strand
CTTAAGCATTAATTGATGATTCTAAGCAATATTAATGAAGATATGTGTTGAAGAAATTTTATAATGTAAGGGTTTAATGATGTGACATGAATCGTATTTCACCTGTAGCTATCGCGCTGATGCTAATGTTTACCACAATGGGTACCGGATCCTTGGAAAAAAATGACACAAATGACAACATTTTCGCTACAAATTCAGTTGCTTTCGATGGTACAAACGATACAATTGACCGAACAAATACATTTCCGTTTGATGTACTTTTCGATGATTATTACGACACTTCTGCTGAAGTGTATGCTGATTTACTAACATTCCAAACAAATTATCCTGATATTGTGGAACTTTACACTCTAACTGACATAATTCCAGCTGGCCAGACTTGGCAAGGCAACGAAATTTATGGCATAAAAATTTCAGATAACGTAGCTAATGAACCGGAATATTATGATGATCCTGATGAAGAAACTTATTTCATTGTAAGCAATCATCATTCAAGGGAATGGATGACTGTTCCAACAGCCATGTATTTCATCTATTATCTAACTCATTTCTACGGCATGGGCCCTACTGATAATGACGGAGATGGCCTAGTGAATGAAGACATGATTGATGGTGTTGATAATGACGGTGATGGCGAGCAAGGCGGAAGAGTTGATGAATTTGGTAGAGCTTTGTTTGACGGAATTGATAACGATGGTGATGGTGTAATTGATGAAGGAATAGATGAAGATCCTAGTGAAGCTCGTGTCACACATCTAGTAAACAATCGTGAAACATGGATTGTGCCTCTATTGAACCCAGATGGGTACAACTATGATCGGGAAGACCCAAGTAGATTCTGGCGTAAGAATATGCGAGATAACGATGGAGATGATAGATATGGAGGTGAATGTGATGGTGTAGACATAAACCGAAATTATCCATTCGAATGGTCCCATAACACGCAAGGGCAAGCTTTGATAGGAGATGATGCTGAACCTGAACCAACTGTTGATGATGATAACTGGTGTTCAGATGTTTACCACGGACCCAGAGATTTTAATGATGATGATGGAGATTGTGATGAATTGTGGTGCGATTCACCTGTAGTAAATCCTGGTGATCAAAATACACAAAACGGAATTGATGAAGATCCTCCTGATGCACTGCACATTGACGACGATGGTGATGGAATGATCGACGAAGATCGTGAAGGTGGATTCTCTGAACCTGAAACCCAAGTAATAGAGTATCTAACTTGGAGACTAGATATTTATGACGATTATCCCCAAGACAAATACCTAGAAGATTACCAACAAAATTTTAACGATGGTGGATGTGCACCAGATTACTCTGCAATATGTACCAAAACGTTCAGACCAAACTGGCCTGAAATGTTTGTTACAGCACCAGATGGAGATTATGTTAGGAATTATCGTACTGAAGCTCATGACATGAAACACAATATTATGAACTCTGTATCCTATCATGCATATTCTGCATTGTACATTTGGCCATGGGGTTACAAGGACCAGGATCCACCTCATGAACTGTACATGGAAAACCAAGTTAAACCTCTAATGAATGTAACAGGATATGGCAACTGGAAAGATGAAGGTGGATACAAAGTTTCTGGAGATATTAATGATTACCTATACGGAATGCAAGGATCATTTTCGTATACTGTTGAACTAAATTACGCAACTCAGGGAGGTCTAGAAGGTGGATTCCATGCTGATCCTCTACTAATCAGACCAACCGTTAGAATGCACTTATTGACTAATATCTATTTCATGGATGAGTCACCTAAAGCTAGAATCGGGCAAATGATAACATCAGATACTGGCAACTTGGGAATAGGTACAATCAATTCTCCTGAAGATACAATGATGCCAGAATTGACTATTTTATCTAATAAAGATGCCGTGGAAGTTGGATTTGGAACTGACTCAAATGTAGAATTTGATGAGGATAGAATTTATTCAAATGATGATATTCCCGTACGTGTAAACGTAGAAAATGCACAATACCTGCTAAAGGATTCATTAAAACTAAAATATCGTAATGAAAATATGCCTGAGGACACATGGAGAGAAGTCGCAATGTCATGTATAAATGGTTGTGATGTTAGAGATTATTCAAATTATAATAATACTGGAGGTGTTGTCGTAAGAAATTCAATTTACGAGGCTAAAATTCCTGAAACTGAAGATTCAATGAACATTCAGTTTTATGCTGTTGGACAAGATTCAAGATTAGCAAATGCTTTCGGTGGAGGATTTGTATTCACAGGATACGGAGATGCTGAACCGTTAGAAGTTTTTGTTGATGACATAATTGGTTTTGGTAATCCTATAATTGATGCATTAGCTGTAATGTTCATGATGTCCATAATGTATGGTGTCATCTGGGGTGGATTGTACAAAACTGTAGGAATCGCAACTGCAGCTGAAAAAAGAAAAAATGAAGAAGAATTACTAGTCAAGACTACTAAAAAGAAAGGGAAAACTGTAGCTGCTGTACCTAAGGTGAAATAGTATGGCTGATGACCAAGGCACTGAACAGTTTTCATCCCGATTAGGACTTATTCTAACAACCATTGGAGCTGCAGTAGGTACTGGAAATATTTGGAGATTCCCTCGTGAAGCTGCGGCTAACGGAGGCGGATCTTTTATGATTGGATGGTTACTTTTCCTGTTTGCATGGTCTATACCATTGCTAATGGCTGAATTTGCTATTGGTAAGAAAACAAGGTTAGGTACAATTGGAGCTATGAGAGACATGGCTGGAAGAAGGTTTACTTGGATGGGAGTATGGATGATGTGGGTTGGAACTGCTGTAGGATTCTACTATGCCGTTGTAATGGGCTGGACAATACGTTATTTCTGGATTGCAATTTCAGGTGAAATGAGTAGTGCTACTGATACCACGGAAACTCAAGCACTTTGGGACAATTTTATTTCATCGCCTGGTGAAGTCGTATTATTCCAATTATTAGCAGTTAGTTTTTCAGCATTTATCGTTTACAATGGAATTAGCGGAATTGAAAAAGCAAACATGATTTTGATTCCATGCTTAGTTGCATTTTTAGTTGTTGCAATGATTTATCCATTCATCTTGAATCCATCAGGAGCTGCAATGGGACTAAGATTCATGTTCATTCCTCAATGGGATTATTTATTCCAAGGAGAGACCTGGATTAGGGCATTAACTCAATCTGCGTGGTCGACATCTGCCGGATTTGGAATGGCAATTACATACGCCGTTGCAATGCGAAAGAAAGAAGATATCGGATTAAACGCATTCCTAACCGGATTAGGAAATAATTCTGTGTCATTAATTGCAGGAGTAGCAGTTTTAGGTACTGTATTTGCACTATCAGATACTACTGCAGACGGCTTAGAGGCTGTTGAATCTGGATCTTCTGGTTTAACATTTATTCACTTGACTGCTTTATTTGCTACAATGGGTACTGCTGGTTGGATTATAGGAAGTATATTTTTCTTGGCAATGTCTTTTGCTGCATTGACTTCCATGGTTTCTACGTTACAAGCATGTGTAGTTAATTTTGTAGACATGGGATGGGAAAGAAAAGAAGCTGTCAGATACATTTCTGTAGCAATTGCTGTAGCTGGAATTCCATCTGCAATAAGTATTGAATTCTTAGACAATCAAGACTTTGTCTGGGGGACTGGACTTATCATTTCAGGTTTAATGGTTGCAATAGTTGTCATGAGATTTGGAGTAAGTGATTTCAGAGAAAAATTAATCAACACTCAATATGCAGATATACAAATCGGGAAATGGTGGGAATACATTATCAAATACGTATTACCTATTGAATTTATTGCTGTTTTTGGATACTTCATATACGAAAAATTAAAAGATGATAGTGAATCTCCAATTGAGGGCATGGGCTTAGGTATGTTCACAATATTGACAATGATTGTTCAATGGGCAATTATTCTTTCAGTATTTATTTTCGTTTTGAATGATAAAGTCGCAGACAAAACAAAGAAGGGACCTGTTTCTGATGGTAACTTTGATGAAGATGTTCTTGAAGCTGAATCACTATAATATTATTTAAGAAGCTTAGATTTAGCTGCAGTAAATTCTGCGTCACTTAACATACCCTTGTCCTTTAGTTCGCCAAGTTTTCGCAACTTCTTCATGAGGACATCTCTACCATCTTGGATTCCAGTAGTTTCTTTGAGATTACTACCCCAATTCTGTGCCCTATCTGATCTCTTCTGAAGACGAGAACCGCACTTGCCACATATTCTAAAATTAGCGGGAGCTCTAGCCTCACATTTACTACAAATTATATGAAAATCATCAGACATAACTTCCTTACGAGTATACAACTTTGCCTTATGTTCCTCACCAGGTGGTATTTCATTCTGAAAAATTATTTCATCTTCATTCTCATTTGGAAACCAATCTCGTCTAATAATTGAAAAAGTATCTCCTTCTATCGTATGATAAAAAACATCCATTCTTGTTATTTCAGATTCTCTAGATAATGTCTTAACATCAAAATTAAGAACTATGTCTGAATCTATTTCTAGCTCATCAACCATTGTTTTACCTCTTGATTCTAAATTATCAAAAGAAATTGTTAACGATTTTGCTGAACCATTACCGCTATTCTTCAAAGATACCTGCATTTCACACCACGAGTCTCTCAATGAAGGCGTTTGCTGAGAGACTGAGATTTCAAGAAAAGGAAACTTAAATTCATCTGAATCAATATTTAATTCGGTTGATGAAGATTCATCAAAAGATGTGGGTGTAGACTCATTTTGTGAATATATAGATGAATTCTGAGATGGCTGCCTCTTACGTTTAATTTTTCGAACTTTACGTTTGGTTCCAAAATCGGTAAAAGAGACTTTATCAGCCATAATTCTACAAAGAATAGGGGATTTTATACTTGCCTACTTTTCTTCTTCAACTTCTTCGTAATCTACATCTACAACATTATCATCATCGTCTGAAGCTGGCTTTTCATCTGTCGATTCATTTTTAGCTCGTTCTTCTTCAGCCTGCTGATATGCCATTTCTGCTACAGCTTGTGATGCTTGCTGGAATTCTTCAAATGCCTTTTGCATAGGCTCAAGATCATCAGCTTTCATAGCTTCTTTTAGTTTTTCTTTAGATTCTTCAACAGAATTTTTTATATTATCATCCACTTTTTCGCCGAGGTCTTTGATAGCTTTATCTGTGGCATAAATGAAAGACTCTGCTTGATTTCTAGTTTCAATTACTTCTCTAGTTTGCTTATCTTCATCTGCATATTGTTCAGCTTCCTTAACCTTCTGTTCAATCTCATCGTCACTCAAATTTGACTTAGAGGTAATCTCAATTTTTTGCTCATTATCAGTACCAAGGTCTTTTGCTGTGACATTGATAACTCCGTTACGATCTATATCGAAACTAACTTCTATCTGAGGCACTCCTCTTGCTGCAGGAGGTATACCTACAAGTTGGAAACGACCCAATGTATCATTATCTGCAGCCATTGTTCTTTCACCTTGTAATACATGAATCTCTACACCTGGCTGGTTATCTGCTGCCGTTGAGAAAATTTTTGACTTATTAGTAGGTATTGTGGTATTTCTATCAATTAACGGAGTCATAACTGAGCCCTCTGTTTCAATTCCTAGAGTCAAAGGAGTTACATCTAAAAGAACTACATCTTTGATATCGCCAGCTAGTACTCCAGCCTGTATTGCTGCTCCCATTGCAACACATTGCATAGGATCAACGCCTCTTTCAGCTTTTCTTCCTACAAATTTTTCGAATGCTTCTTTAACTGTAGGCATACGTGTTGGTCCACCTACTAGAATAACCTTGTCAACATCTCCAGGCTTCATTTTTGCATCTTTGAATGCCTGCTTTATCGGCTTTCCACATTTGGAAATAACGGGCCCAACAATATCTTCTAACTTAGCTCTTGTCAAATCATGCTCAAGATGCTTAGGTCCACTTGAATCTGACCAAATATAAGGTAAATTTATTGTAGATTTTAACGTATTACTTAATTCAATTTTAGCCTTTTCTGAAGCATCATGTAAACGCTGACGCGCAGCCTGATCATCTCTTAAGTCAATACCATTCTCTTCCTTGAATAAGTCTGCTAAATAATCTACCAAAGCATCATCCATATCTGTACCACCAAGATTATTATCGCCTGATGTTGAAATTACATCAAAGACACCGTTGTCCATCTCCATAATTGTTACATCAAAGGTCCCTCCACCAAGATCTAAAACAGCTACTGTGTACTCACCTTCTTTATCTAAACCATAAGCTAAAGCTGCTGCAGTTGGTTCATTAATTATTCTTTCAACTTTCAAACCTGCAATTTTACCTGCATCAATAGTTGCTTGTCTTTGATTATCATTAAAATAAGCTGGGACTGTAATAACTGCTTTTTCAATATCAACACCTAAATGAGCTTCAGAATCTGCTTTGATTTTTTGAAGTACCATCGCAGATATTTCTTCAGGAGAATATTTTTTCTTTTTGATAGTTACTCTGTGTTTTGTTCCCATCTTTCTTTTAATATGCATTATTGTATTTGCAGGATTCAAAACTGCTTGCCTCTTTGCAGGATCTCCCACAATTCTCTCACCATCCTTGGTAAATGCAACTACGGACGGGAACATTTTCCCTCCAAATGTTGAACCTTCTGCTGAAGGTATGATTACTGGTCTACCACCTTCAAGATATGCTGCCTCTGAGTTTGTTGTACCCAAATCTATACCAATTATAACTTCTTTTGCCATTTTTTACTCACTTTTCTCTTCTTTTTTTTGTTCTTTTTTTTCTTCTTTCTTAGAAACTACGACCTTCGCAGGTCTTAGTAACTGCCCTTCCAATAAATATCCTGCTTGAATCACATCAACTATTGTATGCGGTTCAATGTCTTCCTTAATTACAGTAGTTAGGGCTTCATGTAAACGGAAATCGAATTGTTCACCTACTGGACTAAATCTTTCAACATTCATCGATTGTAAAAACGATTTAGAAAAATTATGAATTCCTTTCATGCCATCTACTGCGCTGGCAATATCAGGGTACTCTGAATTTGAAGCTTTATCAATTATTTCAATTACTTCAAGAAAACTGGAGATTGCTAAACCCTTACTCTTTAAATTTTGTTGTTCTCTATCTCTTTCAACTCTTTTCTTATAATTATCTAAATCAGCCATAGATCTTGCAAATTTGTCTTTCATGTCTTCTAATTCTTCTTTTAGAAGAGACAACTCATCTACAGGTTCTTGTTCAGAAACTGGGCTATTGTCACCCTTCTTTGCGGCTTCAGTATTTTCATCTGAACTCATTAGTTATGAACCTGAGGTTGTTAACCTCTAATTCGAGTAAAAAGTCTCTATATAAAATTTCTTAATTATTTAAGACCAAATTTATTACGAGCTTCAGCTACTCTTTTTCTGTAAACTTTGGGAAGTTGGTATCGTGCGATCTGTTCTATTTCTGTCCAATTTTTCTGAAATTCTCTTTTGGAACTGGTACCAATAATTTCTTCAAATCTTTCCATGTAATGTCTGGTTAACCAAAGATAATAAGCTGAAAAACCAAAAATAAGAAACCCAAAAATGAATACAAAAATATCATAATCTCCTATTGCATCTAATATCAAGTTTGGAGCTAGTGAAGAGCTCGAATACCATTCACCCATAATTCCTACATAAACCATAAATCCGCTCACTATTGCAAATACCGAGCTTACTGCTAGCATATGCTCTTGCAAAAAGTTGTCTAAATCTTTACGCCACTGACTTGCCATAACATATTCTATTAATCTATCTGTATAAAGATTACGCAAACAATAAAATGACGAGTTTTATTCAAAGTTTAATGAAAATAGCAAAAAGAATGAATCTACTTGGAAGTGAAACTGCATTCGCAGTATCTGCCGAAGCTGCAAAACTGGGTGCAACAGGCAAAAAAATATTTCCTTTCCACTTAGGTGACATTAACTTATCTACTCCAAAAAGTGTTATTGAAGCTGCAAAAAAGGCAATTAATGATGGAAAGACTGGATATTGTGCAGCTCCAGGAATATCTGAGCTTAGAGAAGCATTAGCTAAAGATGTGGGAAATTCAAGAGGATTAAGCTACGACATAGATAATGTATCTGTGCAGCCTGGTGGGAAACCTAGTATAGGAAAATACATTGCTGCAATGATGGAAAAGGGAGATTCCGTTCTTTACCCAAATCCAGGATATCCAATCTATGAATCTCAAATCGAATTTTACAAAGGTATCGCGCTACCTTATGGATATGTGAACACTTCAGAGGGATTAAAACTAGACTTTAGAGCAATTGAAAAAGGAATCGAGAAAGGGGCAAAGCATATCTTCTATAATAATTACAATAATCCAACAGGCGCATCATCGTCTAATGAAGAAATAGAGAAATTAGCAAAATTAGTAATTGATAATGACATGTTTTTGATATCTGATGATGCTTATTTTGACACCTTGTATGATGGAAAGCCAAAATCAATAGCAAGCATACCAGGGATGTATGAAAGAACATTAACAATGTACACTTTTTCAAAGAAATTTGCTATGACTGGTTGGAGACTTGGAGCATCCATAGGGCCAAAAAACATAATTGAGCAAATTAACCGTTTAAATGTTAATATGGAATCCTGTACCACACACTTTGTTCAATACGCGGGATTAGCTGGTCTTAATGCACCTGAAAAAGAAACTCAAGATATTTTAGATATCTTAAAAATTAGAAGAGACAGACTTGTTGAGATTTTGAACGGAATTAATGGAATAGAAGCTCATAGTCCTGAAGCTGGATTTTATGTATTTCCAAAAATAACAAATTTACTAGAAAGAACGGGATATAATGATGTTGAAGAATTTAGGAAATCTGTTCTTAATGAGACTGGAGTTAGTTTTTGCGGAAGACACCATTTTGGTAGACCTCTAGAAAATGAAAGTGATTATTATATTAGATTAGCATTCTCTGGGATAAACATCGAAGATTTAGAAGAAGGTATGGCGCTCTTCAGAGAATGGATAGAGAAGAGTACAAAGTAATGGCAAAGGCGATGTTTGGTGCTGGATGCTTTTGGGGTGTTGAATATAACTTTTCAAAAATTAAAGGTGTAAATGAAGTGATGTCAGGATATAGTGGAGGGAAAACTCCAAATCCCACCTATGAGATGGTATGCAATAATAACACCGAACATGCTGAGGTAGTACTTGTTGATTTTAATGAAGAGGAAGTTACATATGAAGAATTACTAGATGCTTTTTGGAAAAAACATGACCCTACTACACTGAATAGGCAAGGTCCAGATATAGGGTCACAATATAGATCTGCTATTTTCTATTACAATGATGAACAGAAAGAAGTAGCTAAAGAGTCACTACGGAATCTGCAAAAGAAATTAGACCGAAAGATAGTAACTGAAATTACTAAAGTACAAACCTTCTGGAAAGCTGAAGAGTATCATCAAAAATATTTTGAGAAGCACAGTAGACACTAACCAAGTGCTACGTCAAGTACCATCATTATTGTAAAACCAATCATGACACCCATTGTTGCTATATCTCCGTTTTTACCTCGATGAGCTTCAGGAACTAACTCTTCTGCAACCACAAAAATCATTGCACCGGCTGCAAATGCCAATGCATAAGGAAGAACTGGAGTCATGTAGATAACTACTGCAGCCCCTAGAACTGCTGCAAGTGGCTCAACAAGAGCTGATAATTGGCCCCACCAGAAACTTTCTTTTTTAGATAAACCTTCTCTTCTTAGAGGTACAGAAACTGCAGCACCCTCAGGGAAATTCTGAATACCTATACCAATAGCCAAAGCAATTGCTGCACCAAGGCCATCTCCTGAAGCTGCAGCACCAAAAGCCACACCAACAGCTAACCCTTCTGGAACGTTATGTAGAGTTATTGCAGATATTAAGAGCATACTGCGATGCCAAGTCGTCTTGACGCCTTCAACTTCATCATGTGGTGCCCCAGGATGTAAATGGGGAAGGTAAATATCAATTAATCTCATAGAAATTCCACCTAAAAGAAAGCCAAAAGCAGCTGGTAATACTTTTGAAAGACCTTCGCCGCTAGTTTGATCTATTGCTGGACCAAGAAGACCAAAACAACTTGCTGCAATCATTACACCTGCTGCAAACCCCAACATTCCATCTAAAACTTTACGACTAATGTCTAAGAAAAAAACCAAACCTGCACCAGCTGCAGTCATTCCCCAAGTAAATAATCCTGCAAGTAAAGCTTGCACTATGGGACTCATTGCTTCAAACCATTCAAACATATATTTTATCAAATAAATAGCTGATATTATAACCTTTGCATAAAATTTAAATATTTTATGAAATACCTATTAATATACAGTTTAGTAATCATAAAATAGTAACTAAAAAAAATTAAGTTGCAAACGATAATTTATGAGACCTATTCTACTTGAGACTTTAAAAATTTTAGCTCTTCAGGGAGGTACAAGACATTCCGTACACATATCTTCAATTGAATTAGCTGAAAAATTAGAAATAAGTCAACAGTCTGCATCCAGACACATTATAAATCTTGAAAAGGAAAACTATATTCAAAAAAGCTATGCTCAAGGAGGACAAATTGTTAATATTAATGAGAAAGGTATTGCCATTCTGAGAAAGGAATTTACAGAATACGGATTAATCTTTGGAACTGAACGAAATGTCGAAATGCTAGGGACATTAGAAACTGGACTTGGTGAAGGTGGTTATTACATCTCTAAAGGAGGGTACATGAAACAATTCAACCAAAAATTAAGTTGGGAACCTTACAAAGGAACTTTCAACCTTAGATTAAATGATGATGAAGTACCAAAAATTGAAGCTATGAAAGCTGCTGAAGGAATCTTGATTGAAGGATTCGAGGAAGAAGGGCGAACTTTTGGTAAAGCTTGGATTTTTAAATGTACTCTAGAAACTAATAAAGGAGAACTTATTAAGAAATGTGCAATTATTTCTCCAAAACGTACTCACTACAAAAGAGTTGTAGAAATTATCTCTCCAGTCTTTCTTAGAAAAGAATTAGATGTTAAAGATGGAGATGAATTTAAAATAAATGTAGATTTAGGAGATTCTTAAATATAGCGGGAGCTTAGAATAATATAATACAATGACGCCTTTTCATGATTACTTTGGAATTAGCTGGTATATTTATTTGCTAATTTGGTCATTTATTGCTGTTGGAGCTCACGTATATCAAGTTGGATTTATTGTCAAATTAATTCGCTTAGGAAAAGAGGATGACAGATTTAATTCTTGGAAACAGAGAATGAAAGAATTCCTAACTGATTGGTTGGGCCAAAGAAAAGTCGTTGAGGACAAAGTGGCTGGATATGCACATGCATTAATTTTCTGGGGATTTTTAATGCTTGTAAGCGATGTGATAGACCTTGGAACTGGAGGGCTATTTGCTGAATTTCTCGGAATGATATTTCTAGATAACATTTGGAATTTAATCGTTGATATCGGATATTTGATGGCAGGCGTAGGGATTCTCGCTGCGTTGTATAGAAGATTGATTATAAGGCCTGAAAAACTGAAAGGAACAAGTATGGAAGGCGTTCTGATACTATTTGCTATATTCGGAATAGTAATCACTGCTTTCATAGTTGAAGCAGGATATATGCTTGGTGAGGGTGCGCATTATAACAATTGGGAACCTATTGGAGTTCTTTTTGCTAAGCAAATGCAAAATATTGACTCCGCTACATTACAAACTATTGTAGACATAAGTTATTGGGCACATATGATTCTAATTGGTGGATTTTTAATTGAGATTCCCCAAACAAAGCATTCTCACTTAATTGGAACTATACCTAACGTCATGTTTCAAGATCATGACGAAATGGGAACAATGACTCCAATGCAAGTCGATGAAAATGACATTGCAGTAAAGACTGATGATTTAGATTTTGAAAATTTAACATTAGGAGTAAACAAATTTGAAGATTTTACTTGGAGACAATTATCTGATGGATGGGCTTGTACTGCATGTGCAAGATGTCAAGATGTTTGTCCTGCATACAATAGTGGAAAAACGTTGAATCCAATGCAAATCATAATGGATGTAAAGAATTATGGGAAAGAACATGGAAATTTACTTTTAGCTGGTGAGGCACCTGATGAGACTATCGTCGATAGATTTACGCCTGATGCCATTTGGGCATGTACTACTTGCTATGCCTGTGTTAGTGCTTGTCCTGTTCATATTGAACATGTGCCAAAACTGACTGATACGAGAAGGCATTTAGTTATGGAAGCATCTGTATTTCCTGAAGAATTGCAAAATCTGTTTAATAATTTAGAAAGAAACTCAAATCCATGGGGAATTGGAGCACATAAACGAGCTGATTGGGCTGAAGGATTAGACATAAAAATTGGAGAACCTGCTGAATATTTATTTTACGTAGGATGTGCTGGATCATTTGATGAAAGAAACAAAAATGTTTCAAGAGCAACTGCAAAGCTTTTGAAAGAAGCCGGAGTTGATTTCTCTATTCTCGGAGAAATGGAAATGTGTAATGGCGATCCTGCACGAAGAGCTGGAAACGAATTTTTATTCCAAATGATGGCTGAAATGAATGTCGATAGCATGAATTCACTTGGTACACTAAAAGTAATTACAGCATGCCCACATTGCTTCCATACAATAGGAAAAGAATACGAGAAATATGGTGGAAAGTATGAAGTTTATCACCATTCCCAAGTTCTAAATGAATTAAGGCAAAAGGAAAAACTAAAAATAAAGAATTTTGAAGATAAGGTTACATTTCATGATCCTTGCTATTTAGGAAGAATTGGTGGCGAAACTGAAGCTCCAAGAGAAGCCATTGGTGGGGATTTGATTGAAATGGAAAGATCTAGAGAAAAGTCATTCTGTTGTGGAGGTGGTGGAGCTCAGATATGGATGGAAGAAGATGCCGATAAAAGAGTGAATGAAATAAGAGCAAAGGAAGCTGTAAATACCGGTGCAGACTGCGTTGCAGTAGGCTGTCCCTTCTGTATGACTATGATGAGTGACGGGCTGAAAACATTAGGTGAGGAACAGAAAACTGTGAAAGACATATCTGAAATAATGTTAGAAAATTTAGAGGTATAAAATGAACATAGCTGTATTAATCAAAATGGTACCAGATACCGAATCAAAGCTCGAAGTAAATGATGGAAAACTTAGTGACCAGAATTTCAAATACATGGTAAATCCATATGATGAATTTGCTGTTGAACAGGCTGTTCAATTCAAAGAAGCTGAAGGAGGTAAAGTTACACTTTTAACTTTATTCTCTGAAGACAACAACATTGATACCGATTTAAGAAAAATGCTAGCAATAGGTGCTGATGAAATAATAGCCTTAAGGCAAAATGAATACAAGGGAGACAAACCTCTCGCAAACGCTAAAATCCTCTCTGACGCGATTAAAGAATTAGATGTAGACTTGATTTTATGCGGTATACAAGGAATTGATTATTATCAAGCTGCAACTGGAACTATGGTTGCTCAAATGTTAGATATACCTAATATTTCGGGCGTTACTAAATTAGAATATGATAATGGAACTTTGAAGGCTAAAAGACAGATCGAAGGAGGACTACAAACTATTGAAACTTCAACTCCTGCGTTAATTACTTGCCAGAAGGATATGAACAAAGTCCGATTTCCAGCTCTAAAAGACATTATGATGTCTAAAAGAAAACCATTTACTAATAAAACTGTAGAATCTGTTGAAAGCAATGACATTAAAACCTCTGAATCAAGTTTACCTCCAGCTAGAGATGGCGGTGAGATCATCGAAGGTGAGACTGCTGAAGAAAAGGTAAATAAATTAATTGAAAAACTGAAAATGGAGGCTAAAGTAATATGAGCAACGTACTTGTTATTGGAGAAATTGACGGAACAGATATAAAAAACATTTCACAACAAGTTGCTGCTGTTGCATCAGGCATGGGAGAAGTAACAGGCCTAGTTATTGGAAGTGGAATCTCAGAAGCTGGAATGAAATTAGCTGCTGGAAAAATTATAATGGCTGATGACGAAAGTTTAGAAAATTACGACCCAGTCAAATATGCTTCTATCGCTAGCTATATTGTAAAAGAAAATAATATTCAAACTGTACTTTTAGGTGCTACATCTATGGGTAAAGATTTAGGGCCAAGATTAGCTGCTGAATTAAATTGCGGATATATCGGAGACTGCCTAGAAGCAAGTAGTGAGGGATTCGTAAGGCCTAATTTTGCAGGGAAAGTGCTTGCAAGATCTACTCCAAAGGTGGCTGTAGTTGCAACAATTAGAAACAATGCTTATCCTGCAGGAGAAGCTTGGTCTGGTAGTGTTGAAAACTATTCCGGAAATATTGCTAATTCAACTCTAAATACAACTGAAATTGAAAATATCGGTTCAGGAACTGTTGAACTAACTGAAGCTTCAATTGTTGTAAGTGGAGGTCGAGGCCTTGAAAATGCTGAGAATTATGATTCTATGATTCGTCCATTAGCTGAAAGTATGGGTGCTGCTGCAGGTGCTAGTCGAGCTATTGTGGACGCGGGATGGGTTTCACATTCACACCAAGTTGGACAAACTGGAAAGACTGTTGCTCCTGAACTTTATCTTGCAATCGGAATATCTGGCGCAATACAGCATTTAGGCGGCATGAGTGGCTCAAAATATATAGCTGCAATAAACAAAGATCCTGATGCACCTATTTTCAAAGTAGCTGATTATGGAATCGTAGGAGATTTATTCGAAATATTGCCTATATTAAAAACCAAATTTTAATTTAAGATACATAACATTATAAGGCACATTAGGGTAGGTAATGAGTGTCAAAAGAAGCAGAAGAAATTAAAAAATTGCAACAGACTATTGATGAACTACAAACTGAACTTAAATTTTTGCAAGAAACTGTTGGTGTGTTAGTAGGAGCTATGATGGAAGAAGGCGAATCTGAAGATTTTTTTGGAAATACCGAAGCCGGAAATCCTTCATTTAGACTTAACATGGGAATGTGAATTCTTACCTTAAACTCTAAATAGAAACTGCTACGGTAGATTTGTGTGCTCGCGTGGTGTAGCCTGGCCTATCATCTCAGCCTGTCGAGCTGAGGACTCGGGTTCAAATCCCGGCGCGGGCGCCAT
>MDTC01274299.1_pt1 | contig 15187 bp, 13 predicted proteins | sample 811181 | NCBI WGS metagenome assembly MDTC01 (sample SAMN05326644, study PRJNA326480) | marine metagenome | isolation source: seawater | place: Pacific Ocean: North | collected 2011 | reverse complement strand
TTTTTGGGTGTATCCATATGCTTAATGGATTTCTTTGCTGATGGCTTTCATCTAAAGCGTCGAGGAAGGCAAGGCGCGATGATTTTTCTATTAACCTACGCACCACCATTTCTTGTGGTATTACTGAAGCCGGAACTATTTACGACTGCCTTGGCGTATGCAGGTATATTCTGTGTTTATATCCTCATCATATTGCCAATTTTAATGTATGTGTTTGGGAAGAAAAAATATGCAGAGGAGTGACCTATGAAACATGATCAGGATTTTATTATTTTGTGTGAGCAGGCTTTGAGCGCTGTGAAAGAGATTTCCATTCTAAATGTTGAGGATCATTTGGAAAAAAATACAGCATTAGTCATCGATGTTCGTGAAGATCATGAATGGGAAAAGGGGCACTTACCTGGGGCTCAGCACTTAGGTAGGGGGATTCTAGAGAGAGATATTGCTACGTTAATTAATGATAAGAGTGCGTCTATAGTTCTATACTGTGGGGGAGGTTATCGGTCTGCGCTTTCAGCACACAGCCTTCAATTGATGGGGTACAGCAATATTTACTCGATGCGGGGTGGGGTTCGTGCTTGGCGAGAGGCTAATCTCCCATGGGAAGTCGATTAAACTTTGCTCAAAACAACGTGCAGTTTTAAAAGATGATTCACTGTGGGTGAGCTATGAAAGATTCTACCTCTTGTGATTGTATTTCCTTTGCATATTGCTTTATCAGCTGATCCGCATGAAGCTCAATCTTATTATGAATAGATTGGCACAAACAATCCCAGAACTGTGTAATGTGTTGGGTTGGCATTGTATCTTCATAATGCAGTGCTGTTAGAATCCAATGTATAGCTGCCTGTACAAGATGTGAGATTGAATGCCACCATTCATCTTGTGAATTGCGTGGATTATGTTCTTGCAGAAAGACGCTGTATTGACGTCTTGCATATGATGATAGGAGCTCAGGTGTTTTAATAGGGATACCCTCATAGACTTGTTGAGTGATATTTTTTGCTGTTGGTTCATCGATGGGTTGTGACGTCTGTTGGTTGAATAGTGCTATGATTTTTCGTGTTATCAGAGTAACAGCTTCAAGTGACGTTAGCTCAGCCATCTGTTGAAGACTGTAAACGTGTAAAAGAAGGTCGTCCCATCTTCTGTTAATAGCATATTCGCGATAATCCTCTGCAATATGTTGCTTATTCATTATTCTGCAGATATTGGTGCCTGCATCAATAAAAAAACTCGGGTGAGTATTTTTTATCGTAGGTAATGATTGCAACGTGATAAGGTTTTTTCTAACCAGCTGTTTGAATGCTTGATCAATGATATTTCTTCTTTGTTCTAATTGAGTTTGCTCTATCTCGCTGACTAAGTCGAATTTAACCGTTTTTTTCTCGAGTTTTTGATGCCGTATTGCTTTTGGAGGAGGTAGATCATTTGTTGATTTTATAGGACTGTTTATGAGTTTTTTTGTATTTTCTCTGAGTAGATCATAGTGGTTGATAATGGGTGTTTTAGGGATAAGGTGCCGGTTATCGAATTTTGTGGATAGTCCAGTCCAGGAATTAGGATTATTATAGGGAGTAGATAATTCTTTTTTCTGTGGGGAGCCAGAGATCAGATACTGTGTGAGATTGAGAGAAAAATAAAGCAGCATGTTTGAGAAGGTCATTTTTGTGATCAGGATACCGGATCTTAAGGTTCTGAGTCTGTTTTTCAAGTCTTTGTGGAAAGTGTTGGGCAATTAATCTTTTTTTAATGCCAATATGTCTTTAATTATCATTGGGTCATCTTATGGCTCGAAATGTGATAAGCCGATTAGGTCACGCGTTAAGTTGTATGTATCTTGCTCAATGTTACTATCTAAAAACACTTGTTCGTTTTTTCTCCATGTGTCAATCACGGCATGATAAACGTGATCACTGATACGTTGTTTGATAAAGGGTGTTTTTGTTGAGTGGTTTGGGTGATGCTTAGGAAGTGTTTCGATAACTGGCATTAATTTTTTTATCTGCAGATCTATAGCGATCAGATGACTAGTGATAATACCAATGTTTTCAAACAGTGAGTCGCTGATGTCGTTGCTATTATACAGCTTATTGTTTTTTTGATGCCGTGTGATGATTTCTCTTTCTGCAAGCAGAACAGCAAGCTGTAGAATGGAATGCCGTATTCGATTGGAGTGATCTTTTATATCCTCAGATTCTAAGAGGGTTGAGTATATCGAATTAAACTGTTTTTTCACAAGTTTTTTTTGAGAAGTGATATCATGAAGAGCCTCAGCGTATTTTTCTTCAACTGATTTTGAAAATCGCACGGATTTATTTAAAGTCTGACCTGAGCCTTCTTTAAGACAACTCTTAAGGGTCGACTTATTACGGTGAGAATTTTTTATCAGGATTTCATCGGCTACGAGGAGATAGCTTAACCAGAGTAAGCATGAAAAACCTGCCAATGTCACCAAAAATGGAAATAGCTCAATCTCAAAGTACGTTGTATTATCACGCATTTAGTTATTATCTCTGTTGATGGCGCATCATGAGAAACACGCATGTAGAAAACTATTCATACGCTGCCAAGCCCGCTCACTGATTTCTGCATGATAAACAGTTCCAAATTCGGGATCATTAGCGCTAGGGTTGGTGAACGCATGAAGCGCTTGGCCATAAGAGCATACCTCCCAGTTAGCGTTATGGGTGAGCATTTCCTCCTGGAAAGCCTGTAATTGTGCAGGTGTGGCCATTGGGTCTTGGTATCCATGAAGTGCAAGCACCATTGGTTTGATCTCTTCAGTAGTCAAGTTTTCAGGTGGAGAAAGTAAGCCATGAAAGCTAACAACACCAGTCACTTCTGCATTGATTCGGGCGAGATCTAATACACACAACCCGCCAAAACAGAAACCAATAGCGGCTAGGGAAAGGTGTTTTGCAAAAGGTTGATTTTTTATCGTCTCTACAGCACCCAGAAGGATAGCATGAAGCTGTTTTCGATTGGACATGAGTGGTGACATCAATTGATTATTTTCCTCATTGGATTGACCAACGGTACCGTCGCCGTAAAGGTCTAAAGCAATTCCAATATATCCTAATTGTGTTAACTCATCGGCTTTATTGCAGAGAAAAGTATCTCGACCCGCCCAAGTTGGAGCAAGTAAGACAATGCCTTTCGCGGGAGAGTGTTCTGGGTGTGAGATAAAGTGCAAAAAAGTTTGATGATGGGTTGTTTGCGTGAGAATTTCGCTAGGCATAAGATTTTTTCCTTTTTTAAGACGATCCTATAGTACGAGATCATGGATATTTGTAAATAGCTACTTGTTTTTGGTTTACATTCAACGGATTTAATGACGCGCGCACACTATATAGCCTATAAAGTGTTCAATTATGGCGCTATAATAGAGTTAAATAATTGATTTAAGATTAATTTAATAAACATTTGGTAACATAACCTCATCCATAATAAAGGGATGTGGTGGTGAAATGACAAACATTAGCAGCGTAGTCATATCAGACGACCCTCATCAAGAGGAAGATCTTACAGATCGAGAGTCCAGCGCCTCTCCTATAAAGTCATTACGTTCAGATAGCCCCCTCACTGATCGATCATTCACAAGCTCGGAGTGTGCTGTCCAAGGTGACTATTTTGACAAACAGGTCACTTTTCAAAACCCAGCTGCAGAGTTTTTTCACTCATCACCAGAAAATTTTCCCAAATATAAGCACGGTGATAATTTAAAGTCGATCCTTAAAAAGCAAGACGATGCCAATGGACTTCATCAATCATGTGTTCTGATGCCGACAATAGATCAAGATAGCGATGTTACATTGCAGATTGCACTTAAAAACGCTCGATCGAAAACACCCAAAGAATGTCTTAGTCAAGATAGGCGTTACCGATTTAACGGATACAAGCTGAATAGAAGAGAGTTTGCAGATCAACAATCCAATGCTGTTCGTATCAGAAAAAACATCGATCTCAAACTATGTCTGGATGCAAAACTATCATACCTCCATAACGGAGGTGACACAATTGATCACCTCGTGACTGTTGGTTTGATTTCAGACAAAGATCGTCAAACGTTGGTTAAAAATAAAAATGTTAAACATTTTCTTAGCTCGCCATGTTTTTCTAATTTATTCATGTCGAGTGGGGTTACCACCTTAGATGCAGGTTTATTGCTCAAGCTCTCTTCAAAGAGTTTAGATAAACTCAAGACTGTTCTCAATACGGAATCTTGTTATCATGCCATAGGTAGTGGTTTGTTGAACTTTAATGAAATAGTACATGTTCTTAAGCATTCACCAAAAGCCCTCGATGGTCTATTGTCTTTGCCTGGCTTGGCATTGTTGTCTATTTGGAGAATCTCACCTTACCAGGCAGATCTTTCAAGCATTAAGTTCGAAGCGCAATTAACCAGTACAGTTACTGGATTTGATGAGAATAAATATCAGGCCTTTTATACGCAGGCATTAAAGAATTGGATTGAGTCGGTTAAAGCAACGGACAGGATTACCCATTTGCCGCGAAGTATTCAGTATTCTCAAAGCGATGACGTCGTACTTCCATATTCATATTCAGATAGCGAAAGTGAACCCGTGGTAAAGTGGCCAATCGGAGCAGTTGAACCCAGTCACAGGCAAAAACGTATCATCCTTGCGCGAGAATTCCGATATAGACTTCAGCGTGACCTTAATAAAAAGATTTTTTCAGATCAACTAGTGGGTAGTGGTTCAGTTAAACCCGATCAATCTAATTACAGTTTCCTCGACTTGGTCAGTACTTGTCTTTACTCATCAACATCACAACAAACTTTGGGTCATCTTGAACAGGATACTCTTATCATGAAAAATCATTTAGTCGATTATTTCATGACACAAATGAATTTTGGTGCCAACATTCAGTGTGAGGTTCATGAAAGGCTAAAGCAAGTGATTGATCAGATTGAATTTTTTCTTGTCGCGTGGGTCGCTAAAAAAATCCAACCAAACAGCTTCAATGATCAAAAAACACAGTTTCAAGATGGCTTCAAGGATCAAATAGAGAGCATACTTGTAAATGACAATGATACTGCCTTGAAAAGACTCTACATGAAAATACCTAAGCAAGTGCTTACGAAAAAAGCTTTCAATTCTAAACTTTTTTCTTCTCAAGTTATTCGATCGTTGTTGAGCTCGGCTCACGATGTTCAGCAGGATCTTGAAGATGTGTGGGATGATTGCCACTGTGAAGAAAATTTTTCATCAGAGAATAAGAAAAGATGGCGCCTCTTAGTAGGTCTTCATAATGCTGTGCCGGCTTTATTCTCCATAGATCACTTGCTGTCTGCTGGGTTTACTGCGACTGAATTACATGAAGCAGGTTATCCAACGATACATGGATCTTTTTCTCAGGCTAAAAAAACCATCAGTGATGAGGTCAAGGCAAGTTTAGCCCAATACCATTTTTTTGCTTACTGCTTTAATAATGGCCTAACCATTGAAAGATTAAGATCTTTCTTTGTTGAAAAAGGCATAACACGAGATGAGTTTTTTGATGCTTCACGTATCGTGCAGTTACATAAAGTGGGTTACTCCCTCCAAGCAATGAAAGAAGCTGGCTGTAGTCTTACAGACTTCATTAGTGCGAACATTCCATTGCTAGACCTTTGTACAATGTGTTCGTTTTCATTAGAAGATTTCTTTAATCAGGGTGTTTCACAGGAAGGCCTCAAATTTTTAGGTTTCGATTCAAAGGCCATAGCAAGATTATCGCGATCAGATTCTACAGAAACAGATTCTTATCTGACCAATCCGCTATTGTTTTCCAAAGATATACTGAGATCTTTGGAAGAGCAGATGTTATCCTGCATTCAGATGTATCTAGCCACTATCAGTGATTTGAAGCATTCTTCAATAATGAGTATTGATGATATGTCTTTCAAAACGGAATACCATAAAATCTATTTTTTATGGTGTCGCATTCAAGAGCTTGAATCATTAGCAATACGAAAAATCACATATTCTACTCAAATTCAGGTTTTGAATGGATTACATGTTTCCTGTGATGACAGTGATAAAATTAATGCTGCATACTTCCATGCAATATCTAATTCGCTGGATGATGATACTAAACATTCAATTCGTATAAGGCAGTCATTCATTGATTGGGCGGTTTATTACATCGGTAAGCCTGAAGATGTTGACAAGGAGCTTGAGACTTTCTTAACACAAGTAAAGACACCTAATGACGAAGAGCACGATGTTTTACTAACTAAAATCCAAGTAAAAATAGAAGAGCTTTACTGGCGGAATGTGTATTGTATTGCAAACACATTACTGAACCGTTATGAATTAGATAGTGAGTTGAAGGGTACGTTATCTCAGGCATTTACACTAAAAAAGTCAGATTATTCAAAACACCAACCTCGTAACCCAGCTTACATTATTAATCAGCAAATAGAGCGACTGGTTATTAATGACCCCAGACCGTGGTCCCCTACTGTAATTATTTGTGTTTCTGCATTATTCCTATTCCTCCCCCTATGCTTTATCTCAGTGTCTCGTCTTCAAAGCCAAGAGAAGGAGTATGAAAAAAAACGAACGGTTGTTCAACAAAAACGGATGAAACTTTTCGAATTGAAGGAATCCTTTATTTCTACGTCTGAAAGTAATAAAGGGTTGCAAAAACTATCTCTCATGAGAGATCAGGCGGTGCGCATAAGTTTGCCATTAAAACCACCGCAAGCATCTTCTAGAGGAATTATCTGCTAAAAGTTATAAAAATACAGTGGATTTTTATAATTAATCTGTTTTTAGCATAAATTTCATGTTCCCTTAATTTTAATCGGTCTTTTTTTTTTGTATTATCACCCCAGACAAAACTCTTTTTAATTTTTCTGTGGATAGTTCATTGCAAAATTTTTATCAAATATCTAAGTTTGCCGATATACCCGTCAAGTCGAATAAAGCTTTCATTACTGCAAGGAAAAAATTCAGAGATGAGGAATTGGACATTTCATTTCGTGAGTTAGAACGTCTTTGTATGTTATGCAAGTTTGACGAAGAGTTTTTCCAAACGTATCACGAAGTCTATTCAAAGATTAATCAGTTAATCGATCTTTATTATGAGCTTCATCCCGACGATAAGATTATCTTAGATATATTTTATCGATGGACACTCTTTAAGGATATCAAGAGTCCTTCAGGTGATCTCAAAGAAAGTTTTGAGCACTATGACTTTAATGACATTGACTGTGAGCGACATGAGGACACGAAACAACGTATCATTGCTGATCACCAAGCTATAGTTCACGAATTGAAGAAGAGTTCTCTTAGTCCCCGTCATTGTGGTCCTAGGTCGTCAAAGCTTGAAGATAATGGGCTTCTCTATAACGAATTTTGTCATTTAACAGACCTTCCAGACAAATCGATCTATGAGTCTTTTATTAGCGAAGGCTATCTTGATAGCTTAATAAGTATACAGCCCATTGCTATTATATCATGGTATGGTCGTCGTCTTTCAGAGCTGGCTCCCTCACCCCACTCGAAAAACTTATTTTCAAACTTCCAAGAAAATCTGTTGTCATTTACATGCCCTTTGAATGACGATACTAGAGTCGAAGAGATTAAAAATTTATTCCGATTGATTTATTACTCACATGACCTAACTGATGGGGCTAGCAGCGATTCTAGTCCATTGACAATTGACACTGGTTCCGGAGACAGTTTTTCTCCGATAAGTCGAAGACATTCAGAGTCTTTTTCACCATCACCACAGACTCTGTTTTCCCCAACTTTTCGAGACGATGACATTGAATGTTACGCCCAAACTTGTTCAATTTCTTAGTAATCGATGATGAAGACCTTTTCAAGAAGATGAGGAGATAAAGTTTTCAGCGATTACAAAGATTGTTTTCTCTGTTTTTTACCAATGGTTACATTTATGAGAAATCGTTTATCCCAGGAATCTTTTGATTATTCATTGTCAATGCCAAATCATGTCGTAAGGTGGTTTTTTAATCAGTTACACCAGTTCTCAAAAGAAGGTGATAACACTACGCCACGCTCTAGAGCCATGTTTAAGTATGGGTTATTAGGTGGTAGTGAGCACTCTTTTGCCTCAGTGCTTAGTGAGGAGGAGAACATTGAGTTTAAGAAAGAAGTCTTCAATGACGCCGATGGTAAATCTTCCGAGAGATTTTATTATTTGGGTGTTTATTTTTATGCCATGTACTCTGAGCTCATTCTTCCGTTCTATAACTTGTGTGAAAAGGGAGAGTTGGACTGGTTAAGAGTCCCGAGTGAGCGCCTTGAGATTTGTCAGATGAGTGTTTTAGAGCACTACCTGACGCTTGAGTCTAGGAATAATAATCATCTTAGTCTATGCCCTTCTAGCATGATGGGCGCGGAACAGTCTTCTTTTTTTAAAAGCAATGGGTTTGTTCAAAGCTTCGATGAAATTCTTCGCCAATTAGCTCTTATTAAGGGTGATCTTTCAGGAGCTGAATTGGTAAATTTATTTTACTTATTCGGCCTTATAGAGGGGTTAGCACTACCATTTCACAGACCATCTCAATTATGCTTACACGTATTAGGTAAAGATTTTCTAACAGCAGCACACCAATTTTTTACAATCAAGCAGGATAAATATCCTGGCGATCTGGGAAAGAAAACAATTAGTTATGCTAATTCCGTCATTGAATTTAACTCACTTAATCAATCCTATCATCAAGGAGTATCGCATCGTTCAGCTTTGAATCCTTATCAAGTTAAAACGCTTTTCCCTTATCGTGCACCTGTTAATCAGAATGTCTTATCTTTGGCTCTCAATCGAGTGTCTGCTTTGGTTTTGATTTCGTTGGTATTTCCTTCTAACGCGTTTGAGTCTGTCCATCTCACACGAGACAGCGGCCCATCATCACACAGCACGGATGAGGAGGAAGCTGACAGTTGTTTTAATATATTTGGAAATTAAGGGTTAATCATAATCTGCATGTCTATTGGTACCGAGGGCGGGAATCGAACCCGCACGGTGTTGCCACCACCGGATTTTGAATCCGGCGCGTCTACCAGTTTCGCCACCTCGGCTTACCCAACGAAGGCGCAGTATATCAAAGGTCCACAAGGAAGCAAGCTTCGCTTATTGGGTGATTACATGTGCCAAATATCATGCTATCGCTGATGTCGGTTCGAGAGAGTTCTGGGCTAATTTAAGTCGTAGATTGTTTTGGTAATAATGGACTGTCATTGGTGCCAGGTTTAGCATACTTGCGATCTCGCCAGAGGTCAGTCCTTGATCATTATAGTAGCGTATGGAGCGTTCACTAGGAGTGAGATGTACAATCTGAGTGTGATGATGCGTGTTTGCTTGAGTGTTCATAGTGATTTCCTATCAAGTTTGTGGGTCTGTCATATGTTGTGACAGAAGTCAGTGTGCAAGTTTGTATTTTCCTAATTAACTTACAGTCCAATCATATAATCAGTAGATGAAATTTTTTGGTAGTCCATAATTCATCGGTGTTTTTTATCGAATAAAAACATGTTGTTTTTATTGGGTGTAAAAAAAAATCATTTAAATAATACTTTGTACTATTGATTGTTGTATCAGATCATTACGTCTCACACTAGCTTATTTGATTCCCTGCGATCGCCACTTAATTGCGACTTTGTCTTGTTTTTTTCGTGTAGTGAAGTGTATTGAGTCATTCAGGCCGTGTGGATCCATGTCATCAATGGTTAGCGATATTCACAAGGGATTTATAGTATAACTATCTATCTTATTGTTATTGTCAGATGCCCTATGATGAGGCATTAAAGGGTATTTAGCTATCCCTAAAAGTGTGTCAAGAGTCAGCTTTTAGTCTTCAAAGCCGTTGACTTGCTATTAGAGACAATCTCTCGTTATGATATTTCAATAACTTAAACGGAATACGACAAGGTGGCTCTATGTGGAAAATGATTTTAACAGGTCTCTTCTTTTCAACAGCAGTATCAACTTCGCATGCGCTCGCCGATACTATCATCCCAGTCCAGGATACATTGTCATTTTCAACATCGGCTAATACCACCATTGACTCTACAATGGCAACTGTTGTGGTCACAGTTAAGTCAACAATCATTGGTAAAAATTCCGAAGAACAGCAAGTGGCGATTATTAAGCGACTGCAAAGCTTTTCTCCCAGCATTAAATGGCGTGTCATTTCGATGGGGCAGGAAATTGCTGAAAGTGGTGCAAAAAACATGACGTTAAAGCTTTGGGCACAAATTCCCCAGACGTCGATTGCTGCATTAAGTCGAAAAATAGATCAATCTCATGAGGGGTACAAGATGAGATTAATGGTGATGAATTACGATCCATCTGATTCAGCCATTGAACAAGCTAAACAAGATTTAATGATACAGTTGTACCGACAAATAAAAACCTACGTTGTGGCATTTAATCAAGCTACTCAAGAAAACTACCGGATTCAGACGGTTCGATTTTCTACTATGTCTCCTCAGCCAGTGAGAACTTTTACTTTACTAGCCAAGTCCAGTGCTGTAGGTGACAATTCAGAGTCTCAGCAGGTGCCTGTGTCTAAGGCTATTCAGCTCAATGCTTCGGTGACACTAGCTCGCTCTGATAGTTCACTCACCTCTGAGCCCATCGGCAAAGATGTTCTTCCACCAGCCTATTTGCAAGTGAATCAATTTAAGGATTGCTTGTCTCAAGCAGATCGCGGCACTTGGAAAGCCTGGTGTATGCCGGCCAATCGACCTGAACACTGTCCTGCTGCCTCATGGAAACAGCTTCAGGCTCTACCAGCTAAAGCAGGTTTATCAGATTGCTGATTGAACGCGGTTATTTAACATAGCGATTGCCGGTTAACCATCTGATTCCTGGCTTGTTGGGTAGTGGTTCTTCCTATAAAACGTGCCAAGGTCATTGAAAAGAATACCGTGTTTTTTCAGAATGGGATAACATGCTTTCCGAAGATAATGCCTATTATAGAAGGTTTCTGCTGCATATGAGTGGTGAATGGCATGTGTCTGTCCGAAGAAGCAGCAAAAGCATTGAAAGGGAAAGAAATACCATTTATCCAAGACCTGAACTTGCTTAGTCAGCTGAGAGACACCTTTGTAGTAATGAATGGTTGACGAGATGAAGACAAGGCAGCTTTGACGAATTATAGCAGGAGCAATGTAGACAACCATCAGAAAATTGATGATAGCCATATGGCTATGTATCAGAACTATCTCAGAAGGGCACAGTGGTATGAGTGAATGAGCGTAGGGTAGAAGGTGAAACGATAGCCATGATATCCAAATTAGGTTATGTATAATAACCATGGGAAATAGCGATAACGCCATTTCTCGGGTGGAAAAGTCCGTTGAATCTTTTTTAATTCTCTTAAATTGAGTCAGTGAGAATACAGGGTCTAGTATAATCAATAAGCGAAGAAGACTATAGGATTTCCCATTACCAATTAATCGCTCTTCTATATCTTGAGATGTCCCTGAGTGTCTGTGGTGATGAAGGTGAATTTTCTTTCTTATCCATGGATTAATGGTGTTTGGTTTAAAACACCATAACACTGCTAAGAAAATATTTTGGCACCATCGTGATTGTTTAAAATACAGGTTATGAAAAGTATCATGTTCAAGTTCATGAAGTATGGCACTAAAAAACGCGATAATGATGATGACTGCATAGCCGGGTATGAATTCGATGTAAAATAAATACGCTGTATACACTATGATCGAGATGCAGACAAAAGCAAGTGATAACCCAATAAGAGTTTGATGCCGTAAAAAAGGATTTGAGGTTCGAAGTTGAGTTGATAACCTTCCGATTGCCTGTTGGATTCCTAGGCTGTGATTACGATCCGATGCTTTCTCTTTACCCATGCTATGTTTCCGTTAAGTGGTCGTTAGCAATGCTCGTAAAACAATTATAGTAGAAAAAAATTGAGATGCTTGAGTGGGTAGATTTGGTGTTTAACCTATTGATATTCCAGTTAATTAAATCATGTCAATGATAGCGATCAGAACAGTTTGTATTTAGAAGTTAATACAACGCTCACATCAAAGCGATATGACAAGAAAAAATCATCGTTATATAAAACAACGTTAAGCAGTAGCTAGAGGAAAAGCAGCCTTTAGTGCCAGCAAATTGATCCATAGCAAAAGCTACCAACTATACTTTGCGCCACCGGGATGTGTTAGGAATATTTTATGAAGGTGCTCGCTACCTTATCGATAACAATCATACAGAGAGAAAAAAAACCTTTTGTTATCGCGTGAAAAAACTTTCTATTTGCAGGAAGTCAGGTAAATACTTTTTGTTAAATCAATTGGCTCAGTCAATATAAAACGTATTGTGGTATGCGTGTAATGGGTGTATTAGGATGCTCTTGCAGGATGGATAAATTTGATAGCTGGTAACATCGACTCAAACAAATTAACCGTTAAAGACCAGTTACTAGCTATCACGACTCATATTACAAAGCTCGCGCTATAACAACGGAGGCTAGCGTAATTGATTCAGTGATGTGAATTTCCATATCATCCGATCTGATAGATCGATCATAGACGATAAACAAGAGGTTTATAGTTACAAGGTTATATTACGAACTGTTACAAAAAGATACCTTGCTGATACACAAAGACATCGCTTTGACAGAAAGTGATGTTAAAGTTTTTTGAATAAAATCACACAAGGATATCGATTATGAGAAAATCAATTAATATCTCGATTTTTCATTAGTGATAATTGCGATTTTAAATTCCTAAGGGTTTCAATACCGTTCTTTTTTTCCTTTCCTTAAGTAATAATTAATCTATCTTTTTTGTTTGTAATATTGATTGTGTTATCAATAAGAGGTAAATTTCGCAACCATTTTTTACTAACAGCATATAATTTTTTGACGAGTTTTTTAGTGATTAAAATTAGTAATATTATTGGAGATTAAATGATGACACCGCCAAATAGAGATGAAAGTATGATTCGAGCCATCGCAAGACAAGCTGATGCAAAGCGTGCATGTATATATACATGTAGGATCATAAAAATATCTACGTCTTGGCTTGCTTTTTATAGCGGAGTAACCGCTGCATCCGTAGCTGCTGGTATGTCAACAATGAACGCAGCTGGATATTATGGATATACTGCTATGAATAAAGCAATAGCTAGTCAAACTATCGGTTCTTTGCCTTTGGCCCTTTATTATTTGTGGCAAAAACTTCATGGGAAAAAGTTCCTATTTGAAAAAAACTCTATCGCACTTATTAGTATCTTACTTTGCAATTCAGCCTGTGCACTTTTTTTTGGTACTGTTGCGTTCGCCTTTACCGGGCAAGAGACCCATCGGCTTGACACTTTGGGCTTGGCCAGTGCTGTGGGATTCGCTGAAGTGATACTACCTTGTGTTGCTCTAAAATTTTTGCTCGATTTCAGGGAGTGGAGGAGAATAAATTTTCCGGAAAGAGATTACGGGAGACGTCCTAATAACATGAGTATTCCTGTTGTGCCGGGTGTTTTATTCCAAGATGTTGCTATAGATAGATTAACTGAGCGAATTTTACCACAAGATAATAAGTCCTCTTCACAAGATACTTCACCCGTTGTATTAGGACGTGTTATTTAACGCTATTAGAGTCTAGTCTAAATATGAGCGTCCAAATGATATGTTGAGGACGCTCACATAGGAACTATCCGGTGTTACCTATTAAAAAACAAATTGCCTATTCGGACAATCCTGACAGTGTATTAAATAGTAACGATATCTTAGTGATGGATGAGGCTGGGATGACAGATACCTATGACATGTGATTGGTGGTTGAGTTATTCAAGGCCTCTGGAGCTAAGTTAGTGTTGGTGGGTGATGAGGCACAATTACAACCCATAGGCGCTGGAGCACCGCTTCGAGCATTAGTGGAGGCTGTTGGATTTTCAGAACTCTCGACCATATTGCGACAAAATGACGAGAGAGATCCTTTGGCAAGTCAGGCATTAGCAAAAGGTGACGTTAATTACGCATTGAATCATTATGAGCACAAAGGGGGTGTTCATTGGGGAGAAACAGGAAAAGACGCCCAAAGTCAGCTGATTCAATTATGATCGGAATGCTTAACGATAAACACCTTGGGTGATCGGTTAATCCTGGCACATCGTAATGTGGATGTGGATCCGCTCAATGCCTTAGCAAGAGATTGTGCCAAAGCTAAAGGCATAGTCTCAGCGGAAGAATTCACTTATGAGGGGTTTGAAGGCAAGGCGTGTTGTTTATCTGTGGGTGATCGTTTGTTGTTTAGAAAAAATGACACAGCGATGGGTGTTGCCAATGGCGAATTTACAACGGTAACGCGTGCTACTGAAGATCGCATTGAAGTATCGATGAACAATCGAAATGTAGTGATAGATCCGAAGATCTACAATGATTTTTCGCTCGGCTATGCTGCGACAGTGCACAAATCTCAAGGTATTGCTGTCAATTAAACCTATGTCTATGTTGGTGGTGCTGGTTGGAACAAGCATTTGAGTTATGTGGCCATGACCCGTCATAAAGACACCTTAGCATTGTTTGCTAATAAGGAGGATCATGGCGGAGAAAGAGGATTAAGGTACGCGTTAGGTCGAGTAGAAACCAAAGATAATGTATTGGATTTTCCATTATCGTTTTCTTTACGGAGTGGGTTTAGTGTTGAAAATGTTTTGGCGCGTTGTTTAGAAAAGTTGACAGGCTTTAAAAAGAGTATTCAATTAGCGTGGCAGAAGATTGAAGAGTATGACAAGACTGATCTTCAAAAAGATAAGCAAACAACAAAGCATCAATCACAGTCACGCGATAATCTGTGTTGGGAATCCATCAAAGATATCAAGCACCGTCATCTAGAACAGTTACGAATAATCAATCAACGATTAGAAAAAGCGAGTGCCAGAAGCAAGCAACGACTAAATCGCGATTACCGATTATTGTTAGGAAAAGTGGTAACTAATCCTAAACTTATGGAGACCATTAAAAAACAATCATTAACAACGTTCAATCATCTTAAAAATATTCATAAATCGCATGAAAAAGATCAAGGTAGAGATCGTTGATTGCTTAAAAACAGAGATAAAGTGATAGTTCAAAAAGAGCAGGGTGGGCAAAAAAGAAAAGCAACAATATCATTTGAGTTTGAGGATGAAGAGGGCCTTGAGGCGATCATAGAAGGCATTTTGGATAGTAATACGGCTC
>MDTC01169570.1_pt1 | contig 15188 bp, 9 predicted proteins | sample 811181 | NCBI WGS metagenome assembly MDTC01 (sample SAMN05326644, study PRJNA326480) | marine metagenome | isolation source: seawater | place: Pacific Ocean: North | collected 2011 | reverse complement strand
TCTATCTCGAGGTTGCGCCCACCATCGCCATCCCCCGCATCCAGTGCCCTGGCGTACGCTGAGGCTCCTCGCTCAGCCGCGCCAAGCTCAGCCCAAAGGTCGCCAATTTGAACCCAGTGGTCGAAACGGCACTCCGGATTAGCAGATACCGCCTTCAAGGCGGCCCGTGCTTTCTGTCTACGCCCAAGGCCGACAGCGAAATTAGCAATGGTTAGCCTGGTATCAAGGCGTTCTTGAAAGTCATCGGTTCGCTTAAGCCCCTTAGACCAAGCATCGAGAATAAGCTCTCGTGACGATGCAACCAAAGGATGATCAACGACCTTTTGAAAGAACACGCTGTGCGCGCCCGTCTTCGACATGCCCTTGAGGAGCCATTGTAAGGATTCATCCGGATTGTCGACTAACTCCGCAAGCCGCACATAGTCCGCATCCATTGGCCTTGTGCTTCTGTGCTCCACAAAGCGAGCCAGATGCTGATATTCCTCAGAGCTGCGACCCAACGAGCGGTAGCCATCGGCAATTTTCTTGAGGCGTCCAGTTGAAAATGAGCGGGCCTGAACCGCTTGATTCCACCGAATGGCCGCGTCCATATCTCCATCGCCCATAGCCATATCGGCCAGATGGGTCAGCTCCTCGAGGGCTAAGTCCTCACCGAGTCCATGTAACTCCAGCAGCGCTTGACGGGATCTTTCGGGCTGTGCCGTCCCGAAGCCATCGGCCACGACGGCCCGCAACGCGTCTACGTCGTGCGGATCGATACGCAGCAAAGCGTCCCAAGCCAGTGCCGCCAATTCGACACCCTCTTGATCCAAAGCTCGACCGACGTCTCGGCATAACTCCGGCCAACCAGGCTGGCCAGAGTCACTCTCCAGCATCACTCTAAAGAGGGCTGTGACCGCGTCCAGTTCGCCCCCATCCAATAGGTAGCGGCAGAGTCTCACACGGTCTGCGCTTCCTGACCAACCCGTCTCATACAGCAGGCGCTCTAGCTCGCCAGCACCGCATGGGTCGTCGAGATATGCCCGCGCCACACGCGCGCGCTCCCGAAGCAGCCTGACCCAACCCTCGCTCTCATCCAGGCAGTCTGCGAGGGAAACCGCCCGCGCATCCCAAAGGGCCCACTCCGCATCAGCGCGATGAAGCTCCATGAGGCGCTCCAAGCGAGCCGGCGTTGGCTCACCAATCTGTAGAAGACGTGACCAGGCATCTTTAGCAATGCCCACGTCCCGTTGATGCAGCAAGACCAATTGCCCACACCGTTCTAGACGCTCACAGCGCTCCTCGATGCTGCGCGCATCAAAAGGCAAGGCCAAGCTTGAGATTAATCCATCCCAATCCATCGAATTCGACATCAACGCCTCAAACGGTTGACGCAGGCGCCAATCGGTCGAAAATTGACCCAGGGCAAGCTTTTTAAGCGCATCTGTATGTGAACCAATATCACCGTGCAAGCCGATGTGAACCGCCAACTGGAACGCGGCCTGCGATGCAACCCCTTGGTCTGCATGCGCTGTTTGCCGGCGGTATGACGCAATCATCTGGCCTTGATCACCAATGGCTGCGGCTGCCCATAGAACGGCCCGTTCGCAATGAATCGATCGGCCGAGGACCCCCTCCGACTCAGTAAAGGTCTCAACGAGCGATGCATTCAGTTCACGGGCCAGCAACCAGGCAGCCAAAATTTCATGAGCCTCGAGATAATCTGGTCTCGATAGTTGTTCACTTAGTGCCGCTGCCCAACGCGCTGCCAGTCCTTCAAAAAAGCCTAAATCCAGCTCAGCCTCGATGGCGGCGGCAACGTCCCCTGCGGACGCGCCCAGCTCGAAGCCAGTTATCGCTAACTCGGCCGCAAGCTGATTATCCCCCAGTTGCTCCCGAGCGATAAGGGCAGCCCGAACAGTCGCGGACCATTCGGCCTCTCCATCTGTCTTGGACATAGGGTCTGCCAATAAGCGGACGACATCCACCCAATCTGAACTTCTCTCTGCCAGCTCTAATTCTCGCCGATGAATCTCAGGCTTTGGCCCGGCGGCCATCGACGCTTGCTGAACATAGGTACGGGCAAGATGAACCTCGTCTAACTCCGACTCGAGAACCGACGCCAGCTGAAGAAGGGTTTCTGCGCGCTGAATGCCATCCTCAAGACTGGCTCGACGCTGTAAAACGTCCACGAGCTGGTTCCATTGACCGTGCATTTCGTAAAAGGGAGCGAGGAACTCAATCGCGTCGGAAAGATGAGCATCTCCCAGTTCAAAAAGCCCTGCCCAGGCCTCAGCCTCTTCCAACGGCGCTCCAAGGGTTCTCTGTGCCTGCGCTAAAGCAAAGAGCAGGTCCGAGCCCGCTGGCATACCTGGCCCAGCATGTTGCCCTAAGATCTTGACGCAGCTCACGAAGGCCGTCGGGTTTAGGTCCGGGCGTCCGCAATCCCAAAAGCTGCGCCAACCCTCGACATTACCCTCATTCGTCTCAAGAAACTGTAGGAACAGACTCGCACCATGACCCGGATCATCAAGACGATCAACGGCGAGCTGGCCCGCGTAAAATGTATGTAATCTAGCCCATTTCTCGTCCCGGCCAATCTCCTCTAGGCGAGACACAACAGCCTTAACATCATCCTGCCCGACGCTTCTCTCCTTGAGCGCCTCCAAATAGTGGTCATACGACTGGCACCCTAAACCGAGAAGCAGAGCCTTGAATGTGTCGCGGCAGGCCATAGGTTGATCGAGTAGGACGGGAAGGACATGGTCTGCCCAGTTCACATCTCGCTGCAAAATCTCAAGCGCGCTTAGGCCATCCGTCTGGCGGTCACCGTTGGATAAGGCCAGCACGATTCGACGACAGTGATCGGGCGTTCGTTCGCAGACACGAATCGCATCGTCTAAAAGGCCAGCCGGATCATCCTCGCCACTGAATTCCCGCAGAAGAAGCTCGGCCAATTCCAGGGCGAGTGCACCTCGATGAGGCTCGTCCACTGTCGTCCCTTCATATTCTCGTCGATAGTGCTCCCTCAGTGCATACCAATCGCCACGTACCCGAGCTGCCGCGCGCAGCGCCCTGTATGCGGTCCGCCTGAGAGGCGCCCGCTCAGCCAGAAACAAAAGGCCTTCAATAGATTCGAGGTTTTTGGGCTCCTTATCGAGAATAAGTGACCAATTTGCGAGCGCCCGATGACCCTCATTTAATTGGCTGGCATATATATCCGCCAGCTCCAACCGCAAATCGATCTCATCGGTGTCCTGGCTCAACTCAAGCCGGGCCTCTATCGTCGACGCAAGCTCGTGCCAACGCCCGACGTCACGATACGCGATGCTTAGATGCTGAAGATTTCCGATTGATTGCTCAAGAGGCTCAACCAGGCCGATGACCTCGTCTGCCGCCCCGGCGTCTAATAACAGTTCCGCCAATGCATCGACCAATCGGCCCTGGGCAAGCTGTGTCGCTGAGTCAACGGTCAATGCGCGAATCAGCGCCACCAATTCTTTTTGCTTCCTAGGCCCCTTTTCAATCCGAATAAGGCTGTCTAGAATTACTCGGTCATCCGGATCTTCTCCAAGCGCATCGGCTAAGTGGTCAAAGGCCTGGTCTTTCTTGGCGAGCCGCTCGGTATACAAACTGGCCAGCGCTATCCGAGTTGACTGCCGTTGGCCACGATCCTGAGTACGGCTAAGCCGGACCTCAAGCAGCTCCGCGAGGCCCTCCCAGTCATCGAGCGAATACAGGGTTGGCTCCAGCAATTTACTTGCCATGCCGACACCCTTATCCAGTTGCATCAACCGTTTGAGTGAAGCGACGCTCGCTTGGTCGCCTGGCCGAAACGCTAAGAAGTCGCCAAGCGCCCGTGCGATGGGTTCCGGGTCCCTTACGGTCAACCACCACCTCGCTCGACCCGACAGTTCCGGGGACAGTAATTGCGTACGGCCTAATTGAACCCATTCGCTGTATTCATCGGCCCAGATAAGGGTCCTCTCGTCTATGGTGCCTAGTCCTTTGAGTTGTGCCAGAGCGGATACATCGTACGGTCCATCATATCGTTCGCCCACGACCACGTAATACGCGCCTTGAGACGACTCCAACTCGTCCAACGACGGCGCTTCGACCATGTGCTGACACTGACGACACGGAAAGCGCACCACCGTCGACCTCACGATCGACACCGGCACCTGATACCGGTGACCACAATTTTTACAAACGATGAGCATTAATTAATCGGTCAATTAAGAGACACCAATCATCACCCTAGCCGGAACATAGGCCAAGAACAATACGCGATCACATCAGAATACCAATTGACACCACGCCCAGTGTAGGTTGAGGCTAAAACACGACAATTTAGCCGAGAGGACCAAGAGGGATTCGACGATGCTGAACCATGGAAAAGTTGGAGAGAGGCGGGAGGGCGTGACAGCCTTCAGCAATTCCCATGTACACGAGGCCAAAATTCGCCATGGGTGCAGCCAGGCCATCGGCGAACTTTTAGCCTGGAGACGCATTCTCTTTGAGTTAAGACTGATCGGCAGACAAGCCGACCGGTATGACGGCGCCGGCTACGGGAACATAAGCGCAAGGCAGAAGCCATATGGCCAACCAAAGGCACGTCGACAATTCATTATTACAGGGACTCAAACCGGTCATCTCGCGACACTTGGTGAACACCACCTAACTCTTGTATCTACCTATTGTTCACCAACCAATCATGTGACCAGCATTGGACCGATTCGGCCGTCCAGCGAATCGATGACCCATGGGGCCGTATACGACCTGACCCCGTCCATAAGAGCCGTCTTTCATGTTCATTCACCTGTCATATGGCGCAAGAGGGCTCAGTTGACACTGCCAACAACAGACGCGTCTATCGAATATGGCACACCGGAGATGGCTGAAGCGGTTCGTGTCATGGCGCGCCAAACAGCCCTACTCGACCACGGTTGTTTTGCCATGGGCGGGCACGAGGATGGGATTGTCTCATTCGGTCGCAGCATTGAAGACGCCGGTACGCGTTTGATGTCGCTGCTCGCCAGAGCCTATTCTTCGTTACCTTAAAAAACTAACTTAAGGACGCCCCTCGAAGGATGCGCGGCTCGCGTTCCAGCCTCACACCCCATTTCGACTGCACCCCATCCGCTATCAATCTTGCGAACTCGAGCAGTTCCTGAGTCGTCCCATGGCCCAAATGAACCAGCGCAAGGCTATGCTTAGTGGACAAACCCATACGGCCAACTTGGAATCCTTTAGCAAACCCAGCCCGCTCGATAAGCCAGGCCGCTGCCAACTTGATGCCCTTAGGCGTGTGCCAGCTTGGAAGATCAGACAGCTCTCCCCCGTCGCTCAAAAAAATCTCACGGACCTCAGCAAATACAGAATCACTGACGATTGGATTTATGAAAAATGAACCCGCGCTGCACCTGTTTTCATCGAATCCGCCAGCGAGCATAGACTTCTGTTGCCTGACATCTCGTACAGTCTTTTTGACGTCCATGAGCGATGGCGAATCGCCCAGGCGCGCCTTCAAATCCCGATAAGTGACCGTCGGTGCACCGCCTGGAATCAACCGGAAAGTGACCCTTAATACGACATATCTCTGCCGATCCATCCTCTTAAAGACACTGCTTCGATAATCAAACCCACATTGCTTATTCGAGTAGGTTCGAGTGCGGCCTGTCTCCAGGTCAAAAACCTCAACGCCCGTAATGGTCTCCGACACATCCTGGCCGTAGGCACCCACATTCTGAATCGGGGTCGCCCCAACGAGTCCCGGAATCCCAGTCAAGCATTCAAGACCGGCCCAACCTTTTTCGACGACTGAATCGACGAAACGGTCCCAATCGGCCCCCGAGTCAACGGTTACAGAGACAGCGGAGCTTGACGCACTAAACTCGAGTTCACTCGCTTGGAGCTGGACGACAACCCCGTCGACCCCGCCATCAGGGACGATCACATTGCTGCCTCCACCTAGCACACAAATGGGCAAGCCGCGCTGCCTCGCAAACGCAACCACGTCAGCAAGCTGGGACAGGTGGTCTAGACCAGCGAAAAACTCAGCAGCCCCGCCTAGCTTGAGGCTTGTTTTTGGCGCCAAGGCGACATCACGCCTAATAAATGATGGGATCGACATATGGGCAGTGTGCAGATCTAGACCCATGTCTGCAATGCTTATGATCGACCAAGAGATTGAAAATGTCATGAGTCGAAACAAAGGTCTGTTAACATAATCAGGCCATGACGAGACTCAAGTATCTACACCTGCTATTTCTTTTCATTTGCGCCGGCAACATTGCGGTCCCGCCCAACGTGGCAATGGCCCAAGTGGACCAAACGCTATCCACCCTAGAGCGCTTGACCAAACGAGTCGCTCAGGCAAGTGACACCGACCCATTGACATTCGAATTGAGTCTAAAGTTGGCTCGGGAAGCCGCGCGCCGCAACGCGATCGAGCCGCTTAAACTGGCCCTACAGTGGACAGGCCCCATTCCCCACACAGTACAGGCCGAGTGGAATGGCTATCATCGACAGCTCAAGCCAGATCGACGTGGGCGCATCAAGTTTGGCCTTGCAGTACCTGTGTCCGGCGCCTTTCAATCGCTCGGCAAGGCAGTGATAAAAGGGACTAGAAAAGCCCTAAGCAGACGCGCCATTCCACTGCTAATTCAGGACACGCAGGGCACTGAAGAGGGCGCTCGCCAAGCCATTCAGCGCCTGGCGCGGCAAAATGTCTCGGTTATCATCGGCCCCATTGGTCATCGCGAGAGTCAAGCGGCGGCCATCGAAGCTGCTCGCTACAAAATCGCGCTGGTCAGTCTCACCACCAAACGTCACCTTGAACGGATTCACAGTAATATCTTCCGCTATCGCTGTGATCGTAAGCAGAAAGCGGACCGTCTAGCCGTGTATGCGGCACGGGGATTACGTCAACGCCGGGCGGCTATTTTATACCCCGACAGCACCCAAAGCCGCGGTCCAATGGCCGCTTTTTGGTCGAAGTTTGAACGTTTGGGTGGCCAAATCACAGGTGTCGAATCCTATACAGCCGGCGATTCACGGAGTTTGTCTCGAGCAATCTCCGCCCTTGTCGGTCGACGTGACACACAGTACCGAACCCAGTCGAAAAAGTGGGCCCGGCTGAATTACAAGGCCCGCGACACCGGCCAAAAAGTAAAACCAATAGTTGATTTCGAGGTTTTGTTTATTGCCGCCCCAGCCAAGGATCTGAAGCTCATCTTACCGTTTTTGAGCTACTGGGACATCCCGTTTCGTGGCGGCCCGCTCTCGGCTGTTCAAAGGGGGCCTGCCGTGCAGCTGCTCGCTCTCGACTTTCGCCCAGCCGTCGTCCAACCTCGCAGACAAGACCTCGATTTGACCCAGCTGCACGTCGCCGAATGCGTCTCAGGTGCCCATGGGCTGCATCGTAGCTTCCCATTGCTTGCGGAGCACGCTTTCGACCTCTCAAACAAGCTCGCCCGGACCTTTACGGGACCCGCCCCATCACCCGAGGCCCGTTTGCGCCAAAGTGGCCACTTTCGCTGGTCAGCCTACGGATTGCAAATCATGCAGCCCAGCCTCTACTTTGTGAATCAATATGGACGGCTTGAAGAACTCGGCAAATAAGACTCTGCGTGTTCAACACTCCCCGTCAAAGCACCGAGTCGGGACGCAATAGGTATCGATCAGCTGAGGTCCGATCAAATCGCAAACGACATCCTCACGAAAACCAGCGCGCTCGCAGTCTCCATCATCGACGCATTGCAGAGTACATACCGGCACGAAATCCGCCTCCGCGACACCAAGACATTCCAGATCGCCTCGACAGGGTAACTCTTCGCAGATCTCGCCGATCCTAGGGCGCTCATCAACGCATCCGCCGTCGCAGCCATCCCCCGCTATGCGATTACCATCGTCGCATTCCTCGCGACCGTCTAAGACGCCATTACCACATTCTAAGATACAGTCACTCGAACAACCATCGCCATCGAGTCGGCCGCCATCGTCACAGGTCTCAGCTCCTGTAATGTGCCCATCACCGCACTCCAGTAAACAGGTCGTTGAGCAACCGTCGTCGGACAGTCGGTTCCCGTCGTCGCACTCCTCAACTCCATTCAACGAGCGGTTTCCACATTCAAGCTGGCAATTAGAATCGCAGCCATCATCTTCGCTTCGATTGCCGTCATCACAGGTTTCTATGCCTCCGATGGAGCCATTGCCGCATTCAAGCCCACACACCGAGTCACACCCATCCCCATCTTCGACGTTCCCGTCATCACAGGTCTCCCCTTCATCGACAGACCCGTTACCGCAAACCGACCCCCCATCCAGGAAACCGCCGTCCTGCAGCTCAGCGTTTTGATCAACCGAACCGTCCTCTTGGGCATCGGAGACCCGTTGGTCCGAAATACTCATGTCAGACACTATGGACCCATCGTCTCCAAAGCCGGAGTCAACCCCGATATCAAAGGGTCTGGTCATATCAAAACTCACGTCATTGTGAGCATCCAGAGGGACCGCACCAGCGTCCTCATCAACTTCGGAACGAGCTAATGAAGGGATGGGGTTCTGTGTCACCAGGACCCCCCCTCGCCCGAGCGCAAAGTTGCCTCCGACCGCATAGAGCTGCTCATGACCAAAAACAGCGTGTAGAGTATAGCCCTGGAGACCCCTTGAACCACCTGACACCGGCAGGTCAGCCCATTGACCAGCCGGCCCGCGTTGCACAATCTGACCGCGTTCACCTACAACTACAACACGTCCATCGTCCTTGACAAAGACACCGGAGAACGGCAGGCGCGGTCTATCAAACTCTTCCTTTATCCACTGGCCCGCGACCAGTTGAAGTACGATGCCTTGGCGAGTGCCACCGACGGCAAAAATCTCGCCATTGGTATTCCCGTGAATCGTGAACAATAACTCACGCGTCGGCGTCTCCATACGTTCAACACCACCATCACGGAATCGCACAATGGTTCCGCCTTCTCCGACCACAAAAACTTGACCCGCATCGTCACCCCAAATTTTAAAAAAGTTTATTGAGCCCACCAGTTCGGCAAGGGCGGCTTTGTCCCAGTCACGCCGATTAGGCTCCATAGAATACACAAGTGCCTTTGGGCCAAACCGATCCCGCGAGCCCCCGACGACAAAGACCTTACCCTGGGCGTCTGTCCAGCCACCCCAGAAGGTTACTTTCTCATCATCAATCGGCGACATATCGACCCACACATCGTCGTCTAACCGAAGCACCCTGCTGTCTTCACCACAGGCATATAAAATGTTGTTGCGTTGCCATATCCACCAAAGGGTCGGCCCCTTCAAAATTGGCATGGAGCTCAATAGCCCATCGGACAATCTATAGACCCGACCACCATCTGGCCCCCCCTTGCCACCAGCCAAAAAGACCCCATTGCGCGTCTCTACACCGCTGAGGAAAAGCGGCCCCGACTCGAGTATCAAAGCGCCAAGCGCCGAAGACGAAACAGGTCCACGAGTCACTGATTTATCTTCACAGCCCACAGTCAACAAAGCTAAGACAGCGGTCACCGTAATGAATAAGGATGGATTCATTTCCTGAGCATGCACCAACTGATGTGCGTATACAACACCACTTAACCCACACTGATTCAGTAGACTTTAAGGCGGCAAGGAGGGCTTGCCAGGGACTCAAATAAGCCAAGAAGAGCCATTCCAAACCATCCGAAAACGCGAAAAAAGCTAAAATAGCTGTTATCCTGCATAAAGATCTTGAAAATCAATGGGGCTCACCAGTAAAGCTTACCAATCAAGTGGAGTTTGCAATGTTAGTCGTTACAGCGAGTCGGCTGTCTGATGGGGCCCCCATCTATTACTGCCAAGACGGCGCTTGGGGCACGGACTCAAATCAGGCCCAGCTATTCGAGGATGGCCAGGCGGCCGCTGCAGCAGTCGATTCCGCCAAAGACCAGGAGCGTGTCCTATGTGATCCTTTCACGACGAAGGCCGAGATGCGCGACGGGCGGATTCAATTCAAAGGCACCAAGTTCCAGATTCGGAGTGAAGGGCCAAACATTATGCTTATCTCCATTGGTCTCGCGGACCATCAAGACTTTGGAAAAACGGGTCACCACGGATAATCCCCATGTATGTATATGATGAACACGACCGTCGCATGGTCAAGGAGCGCGCAGCTCAGTTTTTGAGCCAAGTTCAACGACGCTTAGATGGTCGTATGACGGAGGAACAATTCAAGCCGTTGCGTCTTCAGAATGGCTTATACATGCAACTTCATTCGTATATGCTGCGGGTCGCAATCCCCTACGGTGCGCTCAGCAGTACCCAGCTCCGAAGGCTCGCTCAGGTAAGCGAACAATACGACAGAGGGTACGGCCATTTCACAACCAGGCAAAACATCCAGTTCAATTGGTCCGATCTCAGAGATGTCCCTCGGATTTTGGAGGCTCTGGCCGAAGTTGGAATGCATGCGATTCAGTCCAGCGGGAACTGCATTCGTAATATTACCGCAGACCCTTTCGCAGGCGTTTCAGCTGATGAAGATGTCGATCCACGTCCGATTTGCGAGCTTTTGAGACAATGGTCCACCTTTCACCCTGAATTCGCTGCACTACCTCGAAAGTTTAAGTTGGCGGTCACTGGGGCCTCAACGGATCGGGCGGCCATCGAACTCCATGATATCGGCTATCGTCTGCATCGTCAGAACGGTGACATCGTCGTTGATGTTTACGTTGGCGGCGGTCAGGGAAGAACGCCCGTAGTTGCTAAATTAATACGAAGTGCTTTACCACTCACCGACTTGGTCTCCTACACCGACGCCATCCTACGTGTTTATAATCGCATGGGGAGACGGGACAATAAATACAAGGCGCGTATCAAGATTCTCGTATCCAGTCTTGGCATCGATGAATTCAGGCGCGAGGTTGATGCCGAGTGGGCGTCTATGGATAAAACGGCATTAGACGTAAGGCAAAGTGATATCGAGGGCTACATCGCCCGATTCACCAAACAGACCTACGAGCCCAGTTCGAGAGCCATGACGGATCTCGATGGAGAACGTCTGCTCGACCCTCAGTTCGCTGATTGGTTGGATGGTAATGTCGCTACCCACAGAGTGAGTGGCTATGCAATCGCCACCATTAGCCTGAAGGCAACAGGACGTCCGCCCGGTGACGCAACCGCATTTCAGATGTCCGAAATCGCTGACTTAGCCGATGCGTTTAGTCAAGGGCGGATCGTGGTCACTCATCGCCAGAATCTTGTCTTGCCGGATGTCAAGATCGACGATCTGTTTGGCCTCTGGAAACAACTCGGCCGGCTTGGCCTGGCCAAGGGCAATGTGGGCAGTGTGACAGACACGATTTGTTGCCCAGGCTTAGACTATTGCAATCTAGCAAACGCCCGCTCTATAAACATCGCACAGGAGATTGAGGCAGAATTTGAGGCCATGCGGCAGTCCGTCGACCTTGGCCCACTGCATCTAAATATTTCAGGTTGTATCAATGCCTGCGGCCACCATCACGTTGGACAAATCGGGGTGTTGGGCATTAATAAACTTGGCGTTGAGTACTATCAGATCATGCTGGGCGGCTCATCGGGCCGGGACGCACGTTTAGGTAAAATTCTTGGGAGAGCGTTTCCGAAGGACCAAATCGTGCCAGCGATTAAGACAATTCTAACAACGTATATAAACTTAAGGCTTTCATCAGCCGAGACCTTCTTAGCGTCCTACCAGCGAGTTGGGCCGGAGCCATTTAAAGAGGCTGTTTATGAAAATAATACACAAGAGACGCCTAAAACCGGACAGTTGGACAAGGCTCTCGCTTCATGACGCGCCAAGCACCGGCGCATCCGTCATCGTCGATTTAGACACACTTAACAAAGATCCGGAGACATGGATTGATTGGGATGGGGCCTGGGGCCTAAGTGTGAGTGGTGAAACCGCCTTCGACGCGCTTGACCAATGGCTGGGACGCATTAGGCTGCTGGAGATTCGGATCCCAAAGTTCACCGATGGCCGCGGATATTCGCTAGCAAAGCGAGTGCGGCGATCAGGCTATGAAGGCGAACTGCGAGCGGCTGGAGACATTCTTCAAGACCAACTGGCCTATCTTGAGCGCTGTGGGTTCGACAGCTTCTCTTCGGAGACTATCGAGCTGACTGAGGACATGCTCGTCGCTTTCGATGAAATCTCAAGACCGTATCAAGCGAGCGCCTCTGACCCAGACGCCAGTTGGCGGCGTTTCGGCTAAACGTCAGCCCTGCTGATCGCCTGACATGGGAAGCCCCATCTGACTCCAAAGCAGTACCCCACCCTTCAAGGACGCAACACGCCTAAACCCCCGAGCCTCCAAATGCTTTGCTGCGCTATCGGACCGGCCACCTGAACGACAGACCAACAGCACCTCGTCGGACCTAGTCCAGTCATCCGACGCTCTAAGTAGATCGCCTTGAGAGATGTAGTCGACGCCCTGCAAACACCCGTCTTGACCATCCCATTCGTCCGGCTCTCTGATGTCGACAACTCTGACGGAGCCATATCGAAGCAGCGCGTCTGCGGGCAACATACTCGGCGCGCCCGTCGGGGTCCTCTCAACAGGCCAGTCATCGCACTCCGAACTCGTGGCATCCTCATCAAACTCCGTGGGCCCACACTTCAAATTTAGAGGCAGCGATTGGTCCATTTTACGAGGATAACCCAGTCTGAGGTCCTCCATAATACCGACGAAGACCTCTTCACTTCGGCCTCCTCCCAGCCGCGGGTTATACAGCTTCTCCTCCCGGATTGAGCTCACGGTTCGCCCTTTGTAGTCATGGGCCGGGTACACAAGTGTATCGTCAGACAGGCTGAAAAGCTTATCCCGGACCGAACGATAGAGCGTTCTCGAGCAACCGTCCTGAAAGTCGGTCCGGCCACAGCCTCGAATCATCAGAGTATCACCCGTGAAAACGTAGGGCATGGTCGCGCTAACGAAAGAGATACAGCCCGATGTGTGGCCTGGGGTCTCCCTGACCTCGAGTGCCTGAAGTCCGAAACGGATTGCATCGCCATCATCTAGATAACGATCCGCCGTCTCGGCCCCCGTGTTTCGGCCAACAAGAACCTGGCACCCCGTCTTCGCGCGCATGATTGAAGCCGCCGTAATGTGATCTGCATGCACATGGGTCTCCAAAGTCATCCTTAAGGTCAGACCGAGCTGATTTACATGTGCCAAGTCCCTTTCGATATTCTCCAATACAGGATCGATCAAAATGGCCTCGCGCGACCAAGGGTCTCCAAAGAGGTAAGTGAACGTATGGGTCTCTGAATCAACCAACTGCCTGAAGATTACACTCATGCCCTCACCGTCTTCTTTCAGATCCCAAAAACAAACTCAAATGCTTATAGAACATAGGATAAGACACCTGCTCCGCCCCTGACCGCTCAATCTTGACCATACCTGGTCTAAGCAGATTTATCAGCTCAAAGGCCATCTGGATTCGGTGGTCGCCCTCTGTCTCGATGCACGCTGGACGGCTTGGGGGGCCAGAGACCTCCAAGCCATCATTATGCTCGACGACCCGGCACCCCAGGTCTGTCAGCCCACGTGCCATAAGATGAATCCGGTCGGACTCCTTAAATCTAAGATGCGGTGCCCCAGTAAATTTCGCATCTACACCTGTCGCGGCTGCTAAAACTGCGAGAGCCGGAAATAGGTCTGGGGTGGCACTCAAATCAACACAGACCATACCCTTGACGACATCGGGACTGACAAAGAGGTGACTTCCCTGCCATTTGTATCCGTAGCCAAACTCTCCCAAAAGGCTTAAGAGCGCCGCATCCGCTTGCTTCGACTCGGCGCAGAGACCAAGCAAAGCCATGCTCTGACCGCTGATGAGGCTTGCCACCGCCATGAAGGCTGCAGATGACCAATCGCCTTCTACGTCTAACTCTTGTACGGACGATTGCTGCTGTCCGGCAACGCGATAAACCAAAGCATCGTCTTGCTCATGAACTGCGATGCGAACTCCAGACGCCTCAAGCATCGAACGGGTCAACTCAACATACGGGTGCGATAGAATCGGACCGGTCACCGAGATCTCCGAGTCGCCGTCCAGGTATGGCATGGCCATCAGCAGTGATGAGATATATTGGCTCGAGCGGACCGCATCAAGCTGCACACGCCCGCCGGCCATAGGCCCCCGAATCTCAATGGGCAGAGTGTCTTTTCCAATGATGTCGGGACCAAGACCTTCGAGACAGCGAATAAGCTGCCCGTTAGGCCGCTTGGACAGTGACGCGTCACCGACGAACTTTACGCTTGTTTCAAAGCGAGCGGCTTGCCCCAACATCAGTCTCAAGGTCGTACCGGAGTTGCCGCAATCGATAACCACGTCTGACGCTTTTGGTCCGATCCGACGACCGAAGCACACGCGAGAGGTGCCATCAAATGCGCCTTGAGCGCCAAGGGCATTGAGGGCCGACAAGGTTGCATTGGTATCGTCACTGACAAGAGGATTGACAATCGTTTTCAACCCACTCGAGTTCGCGGCAAGAATATAGGCCCGATGGGTCATACTCTTGCTGCCTGGAATCTGAATACCCATCATACACCGCATTAAGCTGTAAGCGCCCAATCCAAAGACTCGACTAAGTCATTGAATCTTTCAATCTAATATAACAATTTATCAACAATTACGTTTTCTGTTCCCTTGAGGCGAAAATGGCCGTATTGGGGAGTCTATCAACAACGGAGTGATTAAAAATGCTTAAGATCGCTGACATAAAAGCCCGCGAAATCCTCGACAGCCGCGGCAATCCAACAGTCGAAGTCGACATCCAGCTGGATGGCGGTGCGTCTGGACGCTTTGCAGTCCCATCGGGCGCCTCGACGGGCATCTTCGAAGCGCTCGAGCTTCGCGACAAGGATGGTGAGCGATACCTTGGTAAAGGCGTCTTAAATGCCGTCTCGAATGTGAATACGACTCTTCGAAGTGCTCTGATCGGCAAATCTGTCGAAGACCAATGGTCACTCGATCAGTATATGGTCGAACTCGATGGAACGCCCAACAAGGGCAATTTAGGTGCAAACGCGATTCTCGGTGTCAGTTTGGCGGCCGCTCGCGCACGCGCCAACGCGCGCAACTTGCCACTCTGGCGTTCACTCGGCGGCGAACAGGCAAAGACACTGCCGGTCCCCATGATGAACATCATCAATGGCGGCGCACATGCCGACAAC
>MDTC01064267.1_pt1 | contig 15188 bp, 11 predicted proteins | sample 811181 | NCBI WGS metagenome assembly MDTC01 (sample SAMN05326644, study PRJNA326480) | marine metagenome | isolation source: seawater | place: Pacific Ocean: North | collected 2011 | reverse complement strand
CATTAATGCAGCACCAAAAAGTAAAGGGAATATGTTAGGTATTAGAGATACGATAACCATTTTCCAGTCTCTAAATAGCAGGGCCATTATCAAACTAATTGCTGCGAAAGCTATGGCTAATCCGCCTATCAAACTTTCTCGGATGTACTCGTTGTTTTTATCAAAAATAACTCCGGTACCGGTTATTCTAGTGCTTAGAAGTTTTGAGTTTACCTCTTGATTAACAAAATTCTGTATGTCTTTAGTTATTGCTGCAATTCTATTGGAACCAACATCTTTTACTTTTGCAGAAATTCGAGCTTTTGTATTGTTTTCATTAACCAAGACGCTCAACTGATTGCTCGGCACCTTATCTATGTATCGCTGCATTTGAAGGTAGTCTGACTTACTCTCCGGGAAGGTGTAGTATGCGCTTCTATCCGCATTAAAAGCTCTATTCATTGTTTTATAAATGGCTGTGATAGAACTTACCCCGTCTATCTCTTCTTTTTGTTGAATGTATTGTTCTATTTTATTGACTTCTTGCAAGACTTCCCAATCATTTACCTTAAAGGAATCATTCACTAGCACAGCTAATTCAAAAGGCCTAAAGCCTGCATATTCTGACTCAAAAAATCGGAAATCATTGGTCACCTTCAAGCCTTTAGGCAGGGTATCGTAGATGCGTAAGTCGGTGGTGATTAAGCTCATTCCAATCAAGCAAATGACAAAATAAACCAAGGCGCCAATCGATATTGCTTTTCCTTTATGCTTGGTGTAAGTATACAATCGAAAGAGTTGTTTTTTCCATGCTGCATTGGCTTTCTGTCGGGCTGCAATTTGCTTTGGCGGAAAAATAGCTAAGAGGGAGGTTGTGAAGGTAATGACAACTAGAAAGGCTACAATAACCCCTAAAGCAGCAGTCATTCCAAAGGATTTAACAGGATAGATTCGCGATGTCATTAAGGTAAGAAACCCAATAGCCGTTGTTATTGATGTTAAAAAGGTAGCTAAACCAATTTCCTTTACCGATTTTATAATTGCCGCTTTTTTATCTCCTAAGCGTTCATATTCATCAATGTATTTATTACTTAAGTGAACCACATCGCTGACTCCAACAATAATCATGATGATCGGGAAAAGCGAGCTTAATAGGTCCAATTCAATTCCCAATAAGCCGATAATACCTACAAATATCACCAGACAAAATAGCATTGAGACAACGGCAATAAACACACCCAATGGCTTCTTTAGTATTATCCAAAATACCAATGAAACTAACAAAGCTGAAATAAGAGTGCTGAAGATGAACTCTTTTGTTTGTTGTTTTACAAGCTGAGTCTGGAGGTAGGCCCTACCTAATATATGGTAGTCGGTTGGGGGTAAATCTGATAGCGCGGCCAATACATTCTCCATTAGAGCAGATGATTGATCTGGATTCAAGGCATTATCAGTTTTTAGAATAACCACCGTGGATTTGGAATCTTTGGCAATCAGATTTCCTACAATTCTTTCATCCTTCATTACTCGAATACTATCACTTGCCATTCGAGAGGGATCATTCAGATTTAGAGCCGGAAAAGGTGGTGAAAAACCTCCGAATTGAAGTTTTACAAAGTATTTAAAATTGGTGATGGAATTAGTTTGGCGAACATAGTCAAACTGCGCACTAGCCTTAGTGAAATTGTCAACTTGAGTTAATAATTTTGTGTTGAAAATGCTTGAAGTATCCGTAAAAGCTATAAGAAGGAAGTTGTCATCATCTTCAAATTCTTCTCTAAACTCGTAGAAAAATGCAAGGTCTTCGTCTCCTTGGGGAAAGAAACGCTCTAAGTCAAAAACAAATTTTACTTGAGTGGCAAAAAAACCACTTAAAATGACCACTAGAATAGTCAGGCCAATAATAAATTTTCGAAGTTTATAAATCTTCATTGCTGGAGAATATGCAAGGTAAACACCTCAAGGCATCAAAAGTTTAGGATAGATTGGATAAGCTTTTTTAAATCAAAGGCTTAAACCCGGTGATTATTTTTTCTAAATCTGCTCCATATCGTTGCTTTCTATCCATACTCCTTGTCCAGCAAACTACTTCAAAAAACTTTTCTTCACTCTCGAATGCTGAGTGCCAATAATAGATGTTTTCATTTTCCATAACACCATAAAGCTCAATATCAATAGCTTTATAATTCATGCCCTGTCTGAAGACAGAGTCTGTAACCAGCGGATCTTTCAGCAACTCATAGTTTTTAAGTGTACTTAAAACAGATTCATGAAATTGAGCCAAGCTTTTCCCTTCTTTTTCATAGACTTTTACCAAAGTATAGGTGTTTCTGTAGGAGTTTTTATATCCGAGATCAGCAGAAAAATCATCGCAATCTTCCATATAATCAGGAAAGGAAATGATGAATTCATTGTTATGGTTGATCTCATTAAACGCCTCAGAATAGCCACAAGATTGCAATCCAAGGATAAGGGGAATAAAAAGGATGATATTAATTATTCGCATGTTTTTATAAATTTTTTCTTAATGTTTTAGCTCTTAAATCCTTCCCATCATGACTCCATCCTGGAGGCATGAAAAGGTATTTCAATTTATTCTTAATGCCTTTAGCACGGTTAACATCTTGGCACAGATGGATGATTTCGTGGCTAGCAATTTTTAGAGGGTTGTAGGTTTGGATATTCTCGGTTATTCCATATTTAACCGGTTCATTATCATCTTCTTCTTGAAATGTGCCAAAAATTCTATCCCAAATTATAAGAATGCCAGCATGGTTTTGATCTAAATACTTAATATTACTTCCATGATGTACCCGATGATGAGAAGGGGTATTGAAAATAAATTCGATGGGCCAAGGAAGTTTTCGCACTAATTCAGTATGCTGGAAAAACTGATAAACAAGACTAAGGGTTTGCATGGCGAAAATCATTATTGGTGCAAAACCGATCAATGGCAACCAACACCACCAAAAATACTTATAGGTTTGCTCTGCCCAGGATTGCCGGAGTGCGGTCCCTAAATTCATATTAATCGAGGAGTGATGATTGACATGTGCCGCCCATAAAACTCGAACCTCATGACTCAAGCGATGATGCCAATAGAAGGTAAAGTCATCTGCAAAAAATAACAAGAGCAAAGCCCACCATTCAGTGCCTAATTCAAACCAACGAAACTGATAGATAAAAGTGTATGCTATTAGTGCTAAAAACTTCATGCCGCCACCTACGAATAAGGAGCCAATTCCCATTAGATTGCTGGCAATGAAGTCCTTTCTTAGGTAAAGACCTCTATTTTGACGGTAGTCAATATAGGCTTCAATACATATCAGTATCATAAAGATGGGGATACTTAACGCGATTATTTTATTGTCTAAACCAAGCTCCATTATTCAATTGCTGTATAATTTTCTATTCTAACTCCTGCACTCATTATTTCTAGCAAAGGATCTTCTCTCATTTCATGAGTTAAGTGAAAAGTATAAAATCCAGTATCTGCAAATGCATAATTAGAATAGTTGGAAAGGGGGTGTTTTAGTAGGCAAACGTCTCCAGTGCAATCGCCAAACCATTGCCCATCGGGTTGAGATAACTGAATATTGATTGCGGTTTCATGTAGACTATCGTTAGGGAATATTATACCTAGATTTATCCAAAGGTTTCTCCAGTTATAATTAAAACGATGTCGTACGTTGACATAAAGGTTTAGTGGAGTTTCGCCTTCGATATGAGTAGTAAAACTGAGTGTATCCATCGAAGACCATTGCTGACTCTTAAAATCCATATTTTTCTCATAAACTCTATGTTCGTCACAAGAAACAAAACACAAAATAAGAAGTATTAAAACAGTATTTAACGACACCTTATCCATATTTATTGATTGGGCCTTTTTTTGTTTTTACGGTAATTTTTATTCTTCCGTGGCTTCTTTCTTGCTTTCTTTTCTAAGGTTTTAAGACTAACACTCCCCACCAAATCATCATTATAGGCCTCATCCAATTCTTTGTCTTTTGGTTCTTCTACTATATTGAAATTGCTCAGGCTATTAGGATGCTCTCCTTTTTTGTTCATTTGAATAAGAGTTGCTACATCTTCTGCACTTAACTTATAGTATTTATTGCTTTTATCAATATTGTAGGTAAGCTCCTTTTTAAATATATCGGTCTTTCGCAGGTAAGCGGTACCTTCTTTGGTTCTAATCTTATCCGGATTCTTTGGAATGGATTTTAGCGCATCCATGTAAGTATCAAGTTCAAAGTTCAAACAACATTTGAGTCGACCACACTGGCCTGAAAGCTTATCGGTATTAATGCTCAGTTGCTGATAGCGAGCAGCTCCTGTTGATACACTTTCAAAATCACTCAACCATGTCGAACAACACAATTCTCTTCCGCAAGAGCCTATTCCGCCAATTCTTCCCGCTTCTTGCCGAGCACCAATTTGACGCATTTCTATTTTTACTTTAAACGTACCAGCATACTGCTTCACTAATTCTCTGAAGTCGATACGATTATCTGCTGTGTAGAAAAAAGTCGCTTTTTTACCATCTCCTTGAAACTCTATATCTCCAACCTTCATTTCAAGGTCAAGACTTCTCGATATTACCCGAGCTTTTACGAGCATGGCTTTTTCTTTACCACGGAGCACTTGCATTTTTTTAATGTCATCTTCCGTTGCTTTACGAAGAATATTTCTAATCGTATCGGCCGACTCTTTAACATCCTTTTTCTTCATTTGAATTTTCACCAATTCTCCTGATAAACTTACCTCTCCTAAGTCAAATCCTTGTGAGGCTTCAACCATAACTATATCACCACGAAAAAGTTCAATTTTTTTATCATTTCGATAAAACCCCTTTCTTGCACCATTTTTAAAACTGATTTCTACGAGATTAAAGTTGAAGTTGTCCGATAAAGGAATATCCGCAAACCAATCGAAGGTATTCATTTTGTTACAGCCTCCGGTACTACATCCACCTGAAGACCCACATCCTGCTGTTGAGCACGCCATATTTTATTTATTTGGACTTTCCCAGCTACTGGGGGAAAGAAATATTATTAATCCTACTTAAAAGGCTTGAGGCTTATGTAAAGCCTTGATTTTCATGCTTGTACTTAGGAATGCGATTTTTGCATTGGCATTCCGTACAATTTGATAATGCAAGTTATTGATTATTTGGGAAATGCCTAACATTTTTCGCCAAGTAATTATATCTATCATTTTGATTGCTACATTTCTTTCTTCCGTATTCAATCGACTAGGTAAATTATTTCTTGCTGCCAATCCTTCTCGGATGAAGAACAAGGTGTATTGAAGAAATGCTTTTTGATTTTGTCTTCCTGAGGTTGCCATATTTTCATTCCAGTCTACAAGGTTTTGCGCGAAACTATGCGAAGGGCGATTATTGAGTTGAATAATATTTAATAACCATCCTCTAAACTCCTCAAAATAATTATGCTTTGTTTGCCCAATTAAATCTTTTGCTTCTCTCCAACTTCCATCTGCTATTTGAGCGATTTTTAACGCTTCCTCTTTGGAGAGATCTTTATAGGAAACCAAAGCACTACTTAATTCATCTAACTGAAGTTTGGGAAACTTCACCACCTGGGTGCGGCTTAGTATGGTTGGTAAAATAGCCTCTTGTGATTGAGCAATAAGGATAAAAATTGTATTTGCAGGCGGCTCTTCTATGAGTTTAAGAAGACGATTTCCTTCTTTTTTCAGAAACTCTGCTCCCCAAATAATTTGAACCTTATACTTCCCTTCAAAATGCCTCAAAGAGTGCTGACGAATGATTTGGTTGCACTCTTCGGCAGTGATGTTACCTTGTTTGTTTTCATTGGCCAATTGCGCTATCCAATCAGGGTATTTGAAATAGGATTCTTCAGCCAAGAATTCACGCCAATTTTCAATGCAAGTTCTTGATAAGGATTTGCTGCCAATTGTGGGATAGGTATAAAACACGTCAGGGTGAATCATTTTACTACACTTTACACATGAAGCACAGCTACCGCAGCTATCCTCATCATTCGGCTGCTCACAATTTACGTATTGAGCGAAGGCGAGTGCCATACTTAGCTTACCTGTTCCTTCTGCACCTAAAAACAACATGGCTTGACTTATTTTATCGTTTTTCGCCGATTGAATAAGTTGATTTTTTAGCTCCGCTTGAGCGATGACTTGGTTAAATTGCATGCTTTCGTTTAGACTTCGTAAATTTACAAAAAATACCTGCATTTATCCTTGTATTCATTCACAGGATATTTGCTATAATGAACTAGATTGCCAAGTTATTGTTTGTAAGTTAAAGGGAACAGAAGAAATTAGATTATGAAGGTAGCAGTATATAGAAAAGCCCATTTTAATGCCGCACATCGGCTGTACAATAAATCTTGGAGCCAAGAGAAGAATGATAAAGTTTTTGGTTTGTGCAATAATGCAAATTGGCACGGACATAACTATGAGTTATTGGTGAAGGTCATAGGGGAAATTAATCCCGATACGGGATATGTGATTGACTTAAAAGTTCTTAAAGACATCATAAAGGAAGAGGTCGAGGAACGTTTCGACCATAAAAATTTAAATCTAGATTGTCCTGAGTTTGAAAATTTAAATCCTAGCGCTGAAAATATTGCGGTAGTTATTTATGATTTGCTGCGCGGACGTTTAGATAAGTGTTTCGAGATACAAGTTCGTTTGTATGAAACCGAGCGTAATTTTGTAGAGTATCCGGTCTAAGATTCCTACTTGTACAAGCTAATCTTTTATTAATGCACGATATGCAATAGTGTGAATATCTGTTCGTGTATTTTCATGTGCAAGAATATTTTTACCATATGCATCTGGATAAGTTCTATTGGATAAAAAGACATAAATTAGTTTGGTTTCAGGATCAGCCCATACACATGTTCCGGTAAAACCTGTATGCCCAAAGCACCAATCACTAGAAAACTTTGAACTTGGCCCTGCTCCACGCTTACCGGTTTTGTCATCTATTTCAGCTGGCTTATCAAATCCGAGTCCTCGGCGGTTATCTTGGTCTTTATAGTGTGCAGTGTTGAAATAAGCGATGGTCTCTTTTTTTAAGAATTGTTTTCCGTTATAAGCACCGTCATCCATTAACATTTGGAATATTGCAGCGATATCGTGGGTGTTGCTAAATAAGCCTGCGTGACCGCAGACGCCTCCTAGCATAGCAGCTCCAGGATCATGCACATAGCCTTGTACTTTTTGTTTTCGAAATAAGGTGTCATTTTCCGTTGGAGGCATTCTATCTAATGCGAATTTTACGCTCGGATTAAACGAAATATTATTGAGTCCCATAGGATGATAAAACTCGTCTTGCACATACTGATCCAATGTTTTACCACTTATTTGTTGAATGACTTTCATTAACAAATAAAATCCTAAATCGCTGTATCGGTATTGAGGACTCTCTGTGATACTTAATCCTTCTATGGTTTTCCAGATTACAGTTGTAGAGTCTTTGCATATAAATAAATCATCAGCTACTTTAACACAATAGGCGGCATTCGAATCTACACTATACCAATTATTGTAAACAGAATCTTCAACTGTGGAACGGTAAAAAGGAATCCATCCAGGCAGACCGGATTGATGAGCAAGAATATCCTTTATCACCAAGTTCCCCACCTTGGTTCCATCCAATTCTGGCAAATAGTGAAGTAGGGTTTCATCCAATTCTAGTATTTTATTTTCATACAACTTCATGACCGATAGTGTCGTCGCCGCTACCTTGGTGATGGAGGCAAGGTCATAAATAGTTTGCGAATTTATAGGAATTTGTTTATCGTAGGTGGCATAGCCAAAGCCTTTCTCGTAAACAATTTTCCCTTCATGGGCAACTAGGATTTGACAACCCGGAGTTGCATTTAATTCAATAGCTTTTTCTGCGAAGAAATCAATACTATCTAAAATTTTTGAATCCATTCCTGTTTCTTCTGGAACTGCATATTGTAATACATTCTTCTTGGCCTTATAATCATTACCGGCTCCTGCTTTATACGAACCGGCTGAAACCGGAAGCTTTCCATTCACATCTATCTCACCAAACAGCGCTTTAGCAGCTCCTAATTGTGCATGATTATTATCCTCATAAGCGAGTAAAATAGAGTTGAAATTTTCAAAATGGATTAAACTGTATGGTGAACCAAATAAGGTGACAATAAGCTCATTTTTTTTATTTAATTCGTTCAGCAAGTGTAACTCTCCGGCAGAAAACCCATAGTCTTTGCTCTTCCACCTGCTCATGTTGTGCACAGATACAATTACTCGATCATAATCGTTCATTTTAGCTAAATGTATATTGGCTTGTTCGACACTTATTCCATTGGGGATATTAAATCTGGCTGTCACACCGCGTTTAGTTAAACTAGTTTGAAAAAGTTCTTCTTCACTAGAACCAAGCGCAAGGCATGCGGTGTACTTTTGTTGTCCAGTTTTAAGCGGCAGAAGATTGTTTTTATTGGCGGGGATGGTTAAAGCACTTTCAAACAATAGCTGATGAAGGCTGTCTCCTTTTTCTGAAGCAATAAGGGATGGAACACGGCTAGTATTAACTGCTTCATTTTTATGTAGTCCAAGTTCATACTTATAAGCGAGTACTTTCTTCAAACGCATATCTATATATTCTTGGGTTATTTCACCGTCAAGTACTGCTTTTTTTATGAGCTTTATCCCTTTAGGAATGTTTTCAGAAACGACCAAGACATCGTTTCCTGCAAGAAATGCGGTTTTATCTACATCACCAGGGGTAAAATATTTGCTAACTCCCTGCATATTTAGTGCATCTGAGAATACAAGACCATCAAAGCCTAAACTATCTTTGAGTAAGTCACTAACTACCTTTTTGGACAAGCTTGAAGCTAAGTTTGGCGTGCTATCCAAACTTGGTATGCTTAAGTGGGCAACCATTATTCCCATCATTCCATTTTCAATGGCAACTTTAAATGGATATAACTCTAAACTATCCAAGCGTTCAAAACGGTGATTAATTATGGGAAGATCTTTGTGTGAATCTGTATCGGTATCTCCATGACCAGGAAAATGCTTTCCTACTGCCATTACACCCACATTTTGCATGCCTTGCGCATAGGATAATCCTTTGAGGGCAACATTATATTTATCTTCCCCAAAACTTCTATCGTTTATTACTGGGTTGTTTATATTGTTGTTGACGTCAATTACTGGTGCAAGATTGATATTGATTCCTATTGCCTTGCATTCTTCACCAATTTGTTCACCCATCTGAAAGATCAGATCATTATCCTTAATCGCTCCTAAAGTTAGTTGTCTTGGATATTGAATAGTGCTATCAACCCGCATATTAATACCCCATTCGCCGTCTATAGAAGCGAATAAGGGGATCTTGCTCGCTTTCTGAAAGTCATTCGACCAACTAGCTATTTGGCTAGGGTGACCTTTAAAGAAAATAACGCCGCCAATATGGTAAGTCGTAATCATTTTTTTGACGGACAACCGATTAGCTTCTCCTTGTGTTGGATATACGCCAAGCATAAAAAACTGTGCTATCTTTTGATCTAAACTCAGGCTTGCTGTTACAGAATCTACCCATGCTGTCTTTTGTGCACGATGAACTAAATTTTCTTGATTGGGGGCATCGTGGTTCTGTATCCCTGTCGAATAAAAGGAAAAGCACATTAAAACTAGTAAAATCCACCAAAACCTGTTCATATTACAAAAGTATACTCTTCATGAGATTAACACTACTAAAACTATGCTAAATTATAGTACTACCTATTGTTTATAGTAATTAAAGTGTCTAGTGGAGAGGAATCTTTTAACTTCTGTAATTTTAGAGAGCAGTCTTTTGCTCAGACTTAAAGGGATGTCTTACTTCAAATGGTTCAGGCTTTAAGTAGGATGTTAAAGGCCTGATGGCAAGATTCGGAATCTTATTGTTATGTTTTAAAAAGGAATATGCCTTCACTGGTTTTGCTCCTACCGATGTTTTTATCTCGCTGGCAGTCCTTCCAAAGTGAATTTGTTTTTTTTCTGCTAAGATTCCTTGTTCAATAGCATCATACAAAATTCGCTGATAGATCGAATACTCTCGATTTAAGGAATAATCCAAGCCTATAAAATTTAGATGCAAACACTCAGTATCTTCAAAATAGGAAATTAGGCCAACTAGTTTTTCATCAAGGTAAAATCCTCGTACAAAAAATTGTTTGGGGTAAGCTTTTTTGAAATTCTGAAAATAGAAATTATTTATCTCAGCCAATTTAAATGGGGCATTATTCATCACATTTTTATACAATTGGTAAATTTCTTTTTCTTGATCTTGGATATTAGGGAGATCGAGGTCTTTTACGCTAAGTTTTGTGGCATTCTTTAATACTTTTTTGGTGCGAACCCTATATTTTGAAACGACACTGCTTAGATAATCATTGAAAGTATTCCATGAAGGGTCAATATCAAAAATCAAATCTGGCTCTACTTCAAATAAACGATAACCAGATGATAATATGCGTCTATGTCCTGCTAAGTCTTCCTCTCGTAAATCACTTATCAAAACGGCATCAAATTTAAATTGGGTAGATAAAAAATCACTAGCTTCTTCTATGATTTTCCATTTTATTCCATCGGTAAGCTTATCTGTTTTCCAATATTGTCCATTGTCTCCAGTAACAAAAACATTACCCAAAACAGCTAAATTCCAGTTGACTCGCTCTAAAGCTAAATCAACAATTGCTTCCATGGTTTTATTGATTAGACAATCTTCACCTTGGGGAATATAGGATTTTAGTTCACTGCCTTTAAAAGGCATAATTTGAAAGTATAAATGAGCGAATACCTCTCCTTTCACACTTACCTCAGTGATAAAGTGCTGGACTTGCGGGTTTATTTTCGCAGCGTGCATTAAAAAGTCAGCTTGTTCAAAAAGAGGCCCACTTTCACTTTGATTATCTGTGTTTTGGTAATTACCAAGCAAGTTAAATTGAAAACTGATTTTTTCGGTTTGTTGATTAAACATGAATGGATAAAGCCTTTTAAAGTTTACGGGTCCTTAACACGGCAAACAATAGAATTGTTCCTAAAAAAATGGAAATGGCGTATCCTATGACAGAAATAATAGGCAAACCAATTACTCCAGCCATATAATTTTCACTCATGGGGATTGTTGCAAGGATAGAAGAGCCGAGAACTAGTGTAAAAATGATAAAAGTTAGAATAAATCTGTTCACTACTCTATCCATTTTTCTTAGCAAAGGATCATATCCTTTATGTTCAATTTGAACATTAAGTTTACCCTGCCTTGTTTTCTTTAAAATTGAGCGTACTTCAACAGGAATACTATTAAGTAATGCACTGATTTCATCAAATCGAGTTAAACCTTCTTTGGCTAGGTTCGTCATGGAATACTCTTCTTTAAGAAGTTTAAATCCGTACGGCTGAACGAATTGATTGATGTTAAATTCTGGATGTATTTGCTTTCCAATACCCTCTAGAAGACCTAAAGCTCGGAATATTAAGGTAACACTGCCCGGAACACGCATATTGTAATCACGCATGACACCTTGCAGACTTAAGATCAAGTCTTCAATTTTACTTTCAGCAACATCTAGGGTGGTGTATTCCTCAATTATCTCTTGGAGGTCATACTCCAACATTCTAACATTTTCAATGTCATGACTGATACATAACTTTCTTAGATTGAGGGCCATCTTTTTTGAATCCCCTTGTGCCATGGCAACAAAAACTTGGGCAAAGGACATTTTATCCCGTTGCATAAGTTTACCAACCATCCCAAAATCAATTAAGCAGATTCGTCCATCTTTTTGAATAATTATATTTCCTGGGTGAGGATCTGCATGAAAATAACCAAACTCAAAAATTTGAGTAAGGTAAATATCCATGCCACGTTCGGCAACTTTTTTTGCATCAATACTCCACTCCTCTAGTTGTTTTTGGTCCGTAATCTTACATCCGTCAGCAAACTCTATAATCAATAATTTCTCTGTAGAATATTCTCGGTAAGCTCTAGGAACATAAAAATCTTTTCTCTTGCGATAAAATTTTCTAAAATTTTCAATATTCCTTGCCTCGTTCAAGTAGTCAAGCTCTTTTACAGTGCTTTTTTCAATCTCAAGTAAACTATCCTCAACAGCTTCATAAGTTAGGCCATTCTGTTCGATAACCCCTTTAGCATGGGGAAGAATCGATTTGGCTATCTCCAAATCTTGAACCAAAAGCTTTCCTACTCCTGGCCTTCTTAATTTGACAACTACCTCTTCACCAGTTCGAAGCTTAGCTTTATAAACTTGACCAATAGAGGCTGAGCCAATGGGCACCTCATTAAATTCTTCAAATATTTCATCGTAAGGCCGTGGAAGCTCTTCGTCTAATATTTTACGAGCAACAGAAAAAGGAAATGTTTTTACCTCGCTCTGTAATTTTTTCAGCTCAACAATTAACTCTTCAGGAATTATGTCAGACCGGTTAGACATAATCTGCGCAATTTTGATGGCGGAAGGACCAGCTTCTTCAGCAGCCATTCTTATTCTTTCCCATCGTGTAGTTGCACTGACAATTCTGTTTTCACGAGTCCAACTGAGTAACATTCTGCGAGGCACAATATTCTGCAAGAAGGAATGAAACACGATATCCTCAAAACCATACTTAACTAAGACCTTAATGATTTGACGTGTTCTGCCTAAATGTTTAAAAGTGCCGTCTAACAACATTCCGTAAAAATAAGATTATTGCGCGAAATCTTGCTATTTATTTGCTAATTGTCCGCATGCAGCATCAATATCTTCCCCTCTGCTTATGCGCACCTTGGCTGTAACACCATTTTGCTCGAGAAGCTCGATGAATGCATTTCTTCTCGTTTTGTTGGCTTTGCTCAGCACAACACCATCTACCTGATTGTACTCTATTATATTAACAAATGCAGGGACTTGCTTGCAAAGCTTCAAGAGTTCTTTTGCATCCTCAATAGAATCATTAAAGTGATCGAATAGAATATATTCAAAAGTTACTTTGTTTTTGGTTTGCTGATAGAAGTATTGAAGAGCATCCATAACTTCCTCAATTGAGTTGCTTCGATTGATTCCCATAATTTCATCTCTCTTTACATTTGTAGGGGCGTGCAATGACCAAGCCAATTTAAAGTCTTTTCCTTCATCTGCAAGCCGCCTTATTCCTCTTGCAATACCAACAGTAGAAAGTGTTATTCTCCTTGGGGCCATACCCAAACCTTCAGGAGACGTAATTTTCTCTATAGCCGCCATAACATTATCATAGTTTAGTAAGGGCTCTCCCATGCCCATAAACACGATATTACTTAAATGATGTTTGTAGTTTTCTTTGGCTATCTTGTTTAAAAGAACTACTTGATCATAAATTTCTCCAGGGCCTAAGTTCCTTTCTCGTTTAATCATGCCAGTAGCGCAGAAGGCACAACTTAAAGTACAACCCACTTGAGCTGAGACACAGGCGGTCATCCTTTTATCTGCAGGAATCAATACTCCCTCTATGATACGATTATCATATAAATTGAACCCCAACTTGATAGTACCGTCAATACTCTTCTGTTGCGTATCTATTTGAGCACATCGAATTTCGTATTGCTCATTGAGCGCTAACCGCAATTCTTTGGGTAGGTTGCTCATCTCCATAATATTATTAGAACTTTTATTCCATAGCCAATCATACAATTGTTTTGCCCTAAATTTCGGCTGAAACATTGACTCAAAAAGACTTTCTAACTCTAGCTGGGATAATATTCGTAAATCTTTTTTCAATTAAATTTCAATTAGTTTCAATTATTTGAAACAAAGTTAATCGGCATTCCGTAAATTATCAAAACAACACAAATAAAATCGACATATTATGAAAAATTTAAAAACTACACTTCTTCTTGCTTTTGCTTTATTCGCAACTTTTAGCTTCGCGAGTGAAAAACCATATCTTGTTATTGAAGAGATTGATGAGTCTTATGAAGTATTCTTAAAATTAGACAACGTTGAGAATGTTGCCTCCATACATATTTTGGGTGACTACAGAGTTGGTGATGACAAATCAAGTCTTTCAGTAAGCATCGGTGCAGATGAGCTTTCATCTTACGATGATAAATTTGCTTTAGTACATAAACTTGACGGTTGTTGCACTCATGCCACTTATACGGTTCTTATGACAGATAAAGACGGAAATGTAAGTGGATTTCCAGCAGTAAATGTTGATTTCAGTTCGCTTACGCTGGCACTCAACTAGTCAACAGTTTTCCCGAGAAATCTAAATTGTTTTAGGGTAAGAGTAATATCAGTTTCAATACTATAGTTTTTAGCATATAAAAGGTTTAATCGACTTCCGGTTAAACCTTTTTTCTTTTTACTATTACTCATTGGAGAAAGCACCCCTGGTTTAATTGAGGGAAGTTTTAAGTCTACTGAATCTAATTGACCCTGCAAATAACCAACCCATGACAATTTACCCGTCAACACTTTCAGTATATTCGAAATGAAGTTTCTTTTATTTTCCACAAGCAAAACGGTAAGAGGAAAAGCGAGCAACAAAAAAGAGGCGAAAGTGATATCAAAAACTCTTTTTATCCATTTTGATCGAGTAGTTGAAATCTTTAGGTTGACATCTATGGCATATAAATCTCCCGCTGAGTTTCTTGAGTTACTGCCAATTATACTAACACTCTCATCAGGCATAATTTTATAATTAAAGCTGTTGCCCAATTCAGCCATGGAGGAAATAATTTTTAATGATGGAATGTCCTTCCCACAAAATATGAGCTCATCAATATGATATAGGTTCACTATGTCTGCTAGACTTTTATACTCGCCTAAATATAACTCTTTCGTATACTCCTTATCAAAAGAGACAAATCCTATGCATTCCACATTCACTTGACTATTCTTAAGCAACGAAAATGCTCGTTCAGCTTCTTCATTTCCGATGATTATCACTTGACCTTTATCTTTCAATTCAATACGAGCTTTGCGATGAAAGATAAGGTGATACAACAATCGAGTAAGTGATAAAACTAAGGCAGATCCTACTCCTCCAAGAATAATTATTGCTCGTGAGAATCGCAGGTTTTCAGGAAGAAAGCCGTAGATGGCAGCGATCAACAAGGTCCCCAGAAGAGTGCCACGCCATATTTTTTTTGATTGATAAGGCTTCTCATAACTGCCAATGATAATATGCATTAATAT
>MDTC01184092.1_pt1 | contig 15192 bp, 15 predicted proteins | sample 811181 | NCBI WGS metagenome assembly MDTC01 (sample SAMN05326644, study PRJNA326480) | marine metagenome | isolation source: seawater | place: Pacific Ocean: North | collected 2011 | reverse complement strand
CCACCACGTTGATAGGCTGGGTGTGGAAGTGCGGCAACGCATGTAGCTGACCAGTACTAATAGCTCAATCGGCTTGATTTATGCACTGAAAAAAATTTTGATGCAATCAATGATTACAAAAATATATATTTTTTTTAAAAAATAAGATTATACTAAAAGTATTCAATATAATAACTAATAATGTTTTCTAAACTTTATAGTCGTTTCGTTAAATTTTATAGATCTGCTTATTTAAAAATTTGGTATAGTCTTCATAATACAAATGGAAATGTTCATTTGTCATCTGAGAAAAAAAAAAAATTAAAAATTCCATTTTATAATTTTGAAGTATTTGCACGTAAAACTAATAGTGATCTTAGAAGAATACTTGATTTTTATGAAGAGAGGCAATATTCATCTAAATCCTATCTCCACAAAAAATTAATAGAGGCTAATTTAACAACATTAATTGATATTGGAGCAAACATAGGAACTTCATCTTTAAAGATAGTTGATACGTTCAAGTCTATAAAAAATGTAATTGCTATTGAGGCAAATTACGAAAATTTTAATATTTTGCAGAGTAATTTTGAATTATGGTCAAAAAAACATGATCAAATAAAATTTAATCCAAAATATGGTATTGCAACTTACAGCTCTGATTTGAGCATGTCCGAAGATAAATCAATAGCAGATTTAGCAAAAAAAGGTACAAAAAGCGGAACATTTAGATTTAAAATAAACAAACATAATAATTTTAATAAAAACCATCCAAAATGTATCTCAATAGATGAAATTATAAAAAAATTAGACCCTAACCAAAAAATATTTGTTAAAATTGATATAGAAGGAGGGGAAGACTATCTTTTAAGCAAAAATACTGATTGGATTAAAGATGTATCCTTTTTAGTGATCGAGATTCACGACAGGTATCACCAAGAATTAATTAATTCATCAAAAAATGTTTTAAATTTGTTGAATGAAAATGATTTTGCGATCATTCCTGAATTAAATTTATTAAAATGTTACAATAGAAATTTATTCAATTGACAATAAGCCCATGACTATCAATAGCGCTCTTGATTGGAAAAAAAATGTTTTGAAAGAAAACTCAAAAATAAAAGATGCAATTAGAATATTAAATTTCAATAAGAATAAAATTGTTTTAGTTGAAGATAATAAAAAAAAATTAATTGGTACAATTACAAACGGAGATATTAGAAGAAATTTAATAAAAGGGTACACCAAAGAAGATGATATAATTTATATTACTAATAAAAATCCTATTTTTGTAAAACTTAAAGATAAGAAGAGCAAAATCTCAACTTTAATGATCAAAAATAAAATTACTTCTATTCCAATTATTAACGATAATAAAATTATCAAAGGACTTTATGTCTTATCAAGTCTTAGAAGTATACGAAAAGATGATACTTTGATTTTTATAATGGCTGGAGGCAAGGGAAGAAGACTCTTACCGTTAACAAAAAAAACACCCAAACCAATGTTAAAAATTGGTGGAAAACCAATGGTCGAAAGAATTATTTCAAAAGCATCTAAGGAAGGATTTAGGAATTTTGTTTTTTCAGTAAATTACTTGTCTAAAAAAATTATAAATTATTTTAAAGACGGAAAAAGATGGGGAGTAAAAATAAATTATGTTAAAGAAAAAAAACCACTAGGAACTATTGGGTCATTAGCGTTATTGGATAATTCTAATCATAAAAATATAATTGTTATAAACTGCGATGTAATAACCAGGTTAAATTTAAACGAGTTGCTAATTTTCCATAAAATCCACAATCAAATCGCTACAGTCTCATCAATTATTCACGAAACAAAGAGTCAGTTTGGTATTATTAAAACGAGAGGCTCTAGATTAATTGAGATGGTGGAAAAACCTATACAAAAAAACTATGTGAACGGGGGTATATATGTTTTTAAAAGCAGCATAATTCAACATATAACAAAAAATAAAAAAAAAGATGTAAATGATTTGTTTAAATCTTTAATAAAAAAAGATAAAAAAATTATTGTTTATCCATTACATGAACCTTGGGCGGATATAGGTGTTATCAAAGAACTTAATAAAGTTAGACATAAAAAAAAATGAAAATATTGGCAATAATTACAGCAAGAAAGAATTCAAAAAGATTAAAAAATAAAAATAAAAAAATACTAGGAAACAAACCTTTAGTTTCATGGACAATAGATTTTGCAAAAAAATTAAAAACCTTTAAACATATTATGATAACAACCGATGATAAGGATATTTACAATTTGGCGAAAAAAAAAAAAATTTTAGCACCCTGGCTACGCCCAAAAAAAATTGCATTTGATAATACAAGCTCTTATTCTACTGTAATTCATTCGTTAAAATGGTATGAAAATGAAATTTCAAATGTTGATTGTATTTGTTTACTTCAACCAACTTCACCATTTAGGTTGAGAAAAAATCTACTTAAAGCAATAAAAATTTTTAAGAAAACCAAAAACTCAGTCATTTCTGTAATGTTAAAAAAAATAAAAAAGAATAAATCAAATAAAAAAGAAAAAAATAAATTTCAGAATATTTTTATCCCATCAGGATCTTTTTTCTTAATAAGCCCAAAAGAATTGAAAAAATATAAAAATTTTATTAATGAAAAAAATAATCTTTATTTAGTTAACAATTCTAAAGAAAATATAGATATAAATACAATTAATGATTGGAAGAAGGCTAAAAGGCATGTTAGTTAGGAATAATGAAAAATAAATCAGTGTTTCTTACTGGTGCTGAAGGTTTTATAGGCTCTCATATGGTTGAAAGCCTAGTAAAAAAAAATTTTACTGTTAAAGCTCTGGTTTTATATAATTCTTTTAAAGATATTGGTTGGCTAAAAACTGTTGATAAAACAATATTAAAAAATGTAGAAATTATATTTGGAGATTTAAGAGATAAAGGATCCTATAAAAAAATTGCTAATAAAGTTGATTTTATCATTAATTTAGCGGCACTAATTGGAATTCCATATTCATACGTAGCCTCAAAAAATTATATAGATGTAAATATATCAGGTGTTCATAATTTATTAGAATTAATAAAAAACTCTAATATTGAAAGATTTATTCAAACTTCAACTAGCGAAGTTTATGGAACTGCTCAATTTATACCCATGAATGAAAAACATCCTATTAACCCTCAATCTCCATATGCTGCAACAAAAGCAGCTGCTGATCATTTATGCATGTCATATTATTATTCTTTTAATTTACCGATTACTATTTTAAGACCGTTTAATACATATGGACCAAGACAATCAACAAGAGCTGTCATTCCAACAATTATCAATCAAATTTCAAAAAAAGTAAAAACTGTAAAACTTGGATCAATAAAGACTACAAGAGATTTTAATTTTGTTGAGGATACAGTAAATGCATATTTGAAAAGTTTAAAAAAGAATAAAATTTTAGATGGGCAGATTATAAATGTGGGAAGTAACTTTGAAGTATCAATTTATGATATTTATAAGACCGTATGTAAATTTTATAACAGATACCCTAAAATACAAATTGAAAAAAAAAGAATAAGACCAATAAAGAGTGAAGTAAGAAGACTTTTTTCATGCAACAAAAAAGCAATTAGACTTCTCAAATGGAAACCAAAATTTTCTGGAAAAAAAAATTTTTACAAAGGTATCTACAAGACCTGCGAATGGTTTGAAAAAAATAAAAAAAATTCGAGTTATAAGTCTACAGACTATTCAATTTAATTTGATGAAAAAAAAAAAAGTTTTAGTTTTTACAGGAAATAGAGCCGAATATAGTTTGCAATTACCAATCATAAATGCCCTTAATAAAAGCAGCAAAATAGATTGTAAGTTAATGGTATCTGGATCTCATTTAGATAAAAAGTTCGGGGAAACAGTTAAGCAGATAAAAAAAGATAAACTTAAAATAGCAGCGAAAATTAAACTTAATAATAATTCAAGCTCAAGAATAAGAACACCAAATTTAATAGGTCAAGGTATTCTGAAATACTCTAAAATAATAAATAAAATAAATCCTGATATTTTATTAGTTAATGCTGACAGATTTGAAACTTTTGCTGCAACTATAGCTTCTTCTCAACTTGGAATACCAACTTTTCATATTGAAGGAGGGGATGTTACAGAAGGGGGTACTTTTGATGACAATGTAAGACATGCAATCACAAAATTAAGTCACTTTCATTTTGTTACCAACAAGTTTTCATATAATAACTTAATTCATATGGGGGAGGAAAAATGGAGAGTTCGTAATGTAGGATTACCAATTAATGATCTAGCTTATAATCAAAAGTTCATCAGCTTTAAAAATTTAAAACTAAAATTTAGCTTAAAAGATAATAGTCCATTGATAATCTTAACACAACATCCAGTCACAACGGAGCCTCATTTGTCTAAATTTTCTATAAAGGAAATTTTAAAATCAGTAGCTCATTTTATTACTAAATATAATTGTCAGGTAATAGCCACTTATCCTAATAATGATGTAGGAAGTGAGGAAATTATTCAAGAACTTAAAAAATTTAATAAAAAATATAAAGATTTTAAGTTATATAGATCGTTAGGAAATTATTTATATCATTCACTCTTAAATTTAAGTAAAAATAAAAATGTTTTGCTATTAGGAAATTCGTCTTCAGGCATAAAGGAGGCGGTAATTTTTAAATGTCCTGTGTTAAATATTGGTTCAAGACAAGATGGAAGATTAAAGCCAGAAAATGTAATAGATGTAAAATGTAATTCCAAACGTATTAATTATAGAATAAAAACTTGTTTGTTTAATAAGAATTTTGCCAAGAAACTTAAAAAAGTAAAAAATCCGTACTTTAAAAAAGGCACAGGAAAAAAGATTACAAAAATTATTGAAAAAATAAAATTAAACACAAAGCTAATTAGAAAAAAGTCAAATATGAATTTAAAAGTTTACTAAATTCTAAACTCACTTTTCCAAATAAGTAAATTTAAGACCTTAAAATAAAACTGAACATTTGAAAAATTATTATTTATCTTATCTTTGATATATTCTTTGTATATTAAATCATTTGAAAAATAATCAGTTTTATAATTATTACTGTTTAGATAGTCAGAAAATTTTTCATAATAATCTTTAAATATATATTTCGTTATTGGAGAAGGCCTTCCAACTTTTTGCTTTTGAAAGAAAGAAATTGGAAGTTTTGATTTTGCAATTGTTCTTAACATATATTTTGATTCACCATCAAAAATGAAATATTTTTCATCTATTGAAAAAATATATTCAAGTAAAATATGGTCGATTAAAGGTGTTCTGTTTTCTATACTTTGACTCATTGATATTCTATCCTCAATTTTTAATATGTGAGGCAGATCTCTTTCAAAAAGATGATTTTTTAATAAGTATTTAAAACCATTCTTCTTATCAAAATTTTTTATATTATAAAAGTTTTTGTAAGTTTCTTTTTTATATAGAAAATAACTAGCTGAATTATCTTCTCTAAATTTGTCGTATAATTTATTTTTATAATCAAAATAATTTTGTTGAAAAATGTGAATTGATGAATTTTGAATTAATTTTTCTTTTATTTTTTTTGGGATCTTTTTATTTTTCTTTATAAATAGTGTGTAAAGGTATGGAAATATCATTCTATTATATCCTCCCATAGCTTCATCTCCTCCTTCACCAGTAACTAAAACTTTAAATCCATCTTTTTTTATTTTTTTTCTTAATAAAAGTTGGGGTAAAAAGGAGGAGGAGATGGATGGTTCATCTACTATTTTAATAAACTCTTCAATCAGATTATTTTTATTTGAGTCAATATTTAAAAAAGCGTGTTTTACAGAATTTTTGTAAATAAAATCTTGAATATATTTTTTTTCATAAAATTTTTTGTCTTTGTTTGAATATAAACTATATGCTTTATGATCTTTTAAGTTATTTTCGAGACTTTTACTCAAAATAGTTGAACTATCTAATCCTCCAGACAGAGTAAAAGCAATAGGAACATCTGATCTCAAATGAATTTTTAAATTATCTGAGAATATATTTTCAAATTTAATATTATTAAATTTTTTATTTTTATGAATATTTAAGTTCCAATATTTTTTAATTGAAATAGTATTATTTTTTATAATCCCCATAGAGGATGATGGAAAAGAATAAATATTCTCAAAAAAAGTTTCATCACCACTGTCATGGCCTGCATTCAAATATTTTATTATTTTCTTTTTATTTTCATTTAATTGATTTTTTTCTTTAAGGTATATTATATCTTTAATTTCAGAACTTAAAATTAAACCATTTTTATACTTTGAATAATAAAGAGGTTTTTGTCCCAATCTATCTCTAAAACATAAAAATCTATTTTTAAAATTATCTAAAATTATAATACTAAACATTCCTCTCAACTTTTTTACAAAATTCTCACCCCAAAATTTATATGATTGCATTATTACTTCTGTGTCTGATTTAGTTTTAAAATTTATATTCAAACTTTTAAGCTCATTCTTTAATTCTAAATAATTGTAAATTTCACCATTAAATAACAAATGTATTTTACCTGTTTGATCTGTAAAAGGTTGTGCCGATCTTTTATGCAAGTCAATAATCTCCAATCTTCTAAACAACAAAGAATAATTTCTTTTATGAATTATTTTTACATCATCAGGTCCTCTGTGATTATTTATACTTTTTAATTTGAAAAATGATTTTCTTAATTTTTCAGAATTTTCTTTTGAATTAATTACAGCAACAAAACCACACATTATATTTATGTTTTAAACCCACGATATTTTATTTTCAAATTTTTTTGACCAATCCCTATATTTATTTGATAAATCTAACAATTGATTAAAAAGTTCAATTTCACTTTTACCAAACTCTAATTTAATTTGATCCTTATAATCATTGTCTGCATCAATAAAATTGGCATAGCTTTTTTTTATGGGATACTGTTTATATCTTTTATACACTGACCTTTTAAAGCCATCTGTCAAAATTTTCCTTGGAACTTTTTGTTTCTTCAATTCATTTAATAAATTTTTAGTCTTTTTGATATCTAAAAAACTTAGAATTTCATCAATCCACTTGTCAGGACTAAGAACAAATTTTTCAAAAGGCAAAAAAATTACCTTTCCTCCTTTCATATCTATTTTGTTGAAATCAAAATTAAAATAAAACTGATAGACTCTTTTAAGATATTTCACAATTTGTTCGTTTGATTTACTTAAATCTAAATTTCTAAATTGATCTAACTTTGAATAATAATCAAAATAAAAAGATCTTTCGTTTTTCTCAAATACCTCAAAAGTAAAATTTTTTTCTCTTCTTTCAACGTGAACTTCTTTATGATTTATTTTTGCTTGTTTAAACATGTATAATGGGTCTCTAAATGTCTCAACAAACAGGACTCTATTTGTCAGTGCATTCGAAATTTCATTAAGGAACAATAATAAAGCTGAAGTTGTAAAATTTATTATTGGTTTTTTTGTTTTAATTTCATCTACAGAGGCATTATCTCCCTGTTTAAAAATTCTTTTTAAAAATTCAAATCTTTTGGGTGATTGAAAAATACTTGAGATATCGGTAAATCTAAAATTTGAGTTTCTACCCATTGTTAAATTGTAAATAGTATTATCACAATACTGATTGATAAATTTTGAATATGATTCTTCATCGACTTTTGATTGGTAAAGGAATGAAGAAATCTATTGAATTTCATATGGAAAAACAGGACTTTCAACTCGATCCATTGATGAAATTATTGGAGAAAGCATTGTTTTTCCAGAAGCTCCAAATCCGTTTATGAAAACTACTTTATTATCAAACGATACCTCTTTTTTTAATGACCTCCCCCTTTTCTTTGCCTCATCAAGACTAATATCGTTTGTGAATTTAAACACCATAAGTTTACAATAAATAATTATCTTAAAAGAAGTTTGCCAGGATTTATTTTTGATAAATAATCGTGATATTTCAATTTATATTCGATATCAGAGCAAGTTTCTTTTTTACCGTAAGTTATAAGTTTTTTAAAATTTTTACTTACACTCTTTCCTTTGTATCTTCCGAGACAAAAAATTGTATTTTCTCTAGTTGGTCCAGTAATTGGATATTTTGTTGTTAAAAAAGGCTCAAACCCATATTTTATCATTATCAATTGAAGAGTGTTTTCAAAAAAATATCTATGATGACTTTGATTAAAAAAGCCTTTGGTGTGACCTAATGGATCGCCACGGGATTCTAGCACTAAAATCCCATTTTTTTTTATACCCTTTTCACATTTTTTCATAACTAAGTTAAGATCAACAACATGTTCGATAGAACCCATAATTATAATTAAATCTAAAGAGTCATTCTTTATGATCATGTCTTCAGACTGCATCCACTTTACTGGTAATTTATATTTATTTTTACCCCATTCAGCATAAGATTTGATAGGATCATTTCCTTGACACTTCCATTTTTTTTTTAGAAAAGGTTTCATCATTAACCCGATTGAACAACCAACATCTAGCATCGACCCTTTTTTTGGCAAATATTGTTTTAAAAATTTAAATAATTTTTCACCTCTCTTTTTTTGATCTTTTAAATAAATCTTAGGTGGAATTTGGGTTTTCAATGTTATGTCTCTATAGGTTTTTTTATAATAATTAAAATAAAATTCTTTATTAAATCTTGGATTTTGAAAAACAAATCCACAATTAGTACAACAATGGACAGGCAAAATACCAAATTTATTATTATTCCATGAGATTTTCCTTCTTAGAAGTTTTGTATTTTTACTCCCACAAAGTTCACATGGTTTTATTTTTGGTTTATAAAATTTTTTAAATTTAAGATAATTTAAATATTTTTTTACTTCTTTGATATTCATGGACTATTTTATACATAGGTATCCTTTGAAACACAACCATTGAAAAACAGGGATAACATCTTTAAAGCCAGCTCTTTTAATTAAGCTCATGTTTCCATAATCTGAAAATGGTTCAAGCACACCTTTGAGACTTTTAGTCTTATAAATTATTTCAGACGGAGAAAAATTTTTTTTTAGTTTAAAATCATTATAAGTAGTTGAAAAAATGTCTTGAAATCTCGCATCTGACGCTCTAATTTTTTCAAACATTATAAATGCACCACCCCAATTTAGAGCTTTAAATATTTTATCAATAATTTGTTGTCTATATTTGGGATTAATAAATTGGATAGTGTAAAAACTTGTTATTAAATCAGATTTTTTAAAACTTAATCTTAAAAAGTCTCCATTCACGAATTTTATCTTGTTTGAGTTTTTTTTAATTTTCATCTCTTTTTTAGCTTGAATTATCATTTTATTAACCGAGTCAATTCCAATAAAGTTTATATTTTTATCATTTCTGTTAGACAATTTATTAAGAAGTGTTCCAGTTGAGCAACCTAAATCATAACAATAAGAATTTTTTTTTAAAAAGAAGTCACTTAATTCTACACATATATTGTGACTTTCTTTATAAAATGGCACAGAATTTTCGATATGTTTTGAAAATGTTTTTGGAACATTTTTATCAAATGTCCATGATGCATTCTTAGTTTTTATTTTATTACCGACTTTCACTTTTTTACCAATTATTCTTAAACTATACTTAAGTCAATCAAGATAATGCATTTTTTTTTACAAAAAAATAATTTTTTCCTGAAACAGCATTTAGACTATAACCTTCATTTATAAGTAATTTGGCTATGTCCGTGTTTAGGGCTTGACTGATATCTTGAGCATTAATTTCTATTATTACAACACAGGGTTTATATTTTTTAAAATCAATAGTTTTTAATATTTCGAGTTCGGCTCCCTCAACGTCTATACTTATTATATCAAACTTTTTTATTGAATTTCTATCTAATTCTCTCATCAAATTTACTTGCCTTACTTTTTTCAACTCCATAAGTTTTGCACTTTTGGGATACTTGCTACTTTGCATGGCATGTCTTCCTTTTTTTGTTAAAAAGTAAAAGTCAACTTCAGTTTTATCACTTTCACCCACAACAGCTTTAACAAAAATGTCTTTCGGTCTATATTTTTTAAATAAATCTTTTGACTCTTGACTAGGGTCAAAAACTAAGCCCCTCCATTTTCTTTTGTACAAAGTATATGTATTTGATTTATTTATTGGGTGGAAAGCACCAATATCTATGTAAAATCTTTTTTCATCTAAATCCCACCCTAAAATTTTTTTAATAATTCTTTCTAAAATTAAATCTTCTCCCTGTTGTGCAAATGTAGATTTACAATAATATTTTTCAATTAAACTGCTAGCTTTAACAGCTCCTATTTTTCCTCTAATATTTTTTCTGAATAAAATTACATTTAGATAAAAAACTATCTTATCTATCAATTGTTTAATTTTTTTTTTCATTTAAAACTATAAAAACCTTTTGTTTATGTATAAACCGCGTTTTTTGTGATATTAAATTCAAATATTATGTGTTTTAAATCGAATAAAATAAAATGAAAAGCGAAAAATTTATTAAGATAAAAAATAGAAAAATTGGTTATAACTATAAACCTCTTATAATTGCGGAAATTGGCATTAATCACGGCGGATCTTTAAAAGATGCATTTAAATTGGTTGATTCAGCTAAAAAGGCTGGTGTTGAAATTGTGAAGCATCAAACTCATATAGTGGAGGATGAAATGTCCGCAAGAGCCAAGAATGTGTATCCTGGAAATTCTCCAAATAAGTCAATATATAAAATTATGGAGGAATGTTCTTTATCAGAAGAAGAAGAGTTTAAACTACAAAATTATGTAAAAAAAAAAAAGATGATCTTTATAAGCACTCCTTTTAGCAGAAAAGCAGTTGATAGATTGATCAAAATTAATGTACCAGCATTTAAAATTGGTTCAGGTGAATGCAATAATCTTCCTTTAGTAGAATATATTGCAAAATTCAAAAAGCCAGTGATTCTTAGTACAGGAATGAACGATATTGCTACTGTCAAACCAAGTGTAAATATATTACGAAAATTTAAAGTTCCTTTTGCATTATTGCATACAACAAATTTATATCCAACTCCGCATCATTTAGTCAGACTAGGTGCTCTACTAGATCTAAAAAATAATTTTCCAGATGCAGTAATTGGCTTGTCAGACCATACAGATAATAATTATGCTTGCTTGGGAGCTGTAGCACTAGGTGCTTCAATTATAGAAAAACACTTTACAGATAGTCATCAAAGAAAAGGTCCAGATATTTCGTGTTCAATGGATGTAAATGAGTGTAAAGATTTAATTAAAGGAAGTGAGATTTTATTTAAAGAAAGAGGGGGAAAAAAGAATATAATTAAAGAAGAAAAGGTAACTTCAAATTTTGCATTTGCCACAGTTGTGACAATAAATGATATTAAAAAAGGTCAAAGATTAAATCTAAATAATATTTGGGTGAAAAGACCTGGCACAGGGGAAATTAAAGCATCAGAATTTCACAAGATATTAGGTAAAAAGGTAAACAGGGATATAAAAATTGATACACATTTAAAAATTAGAGATATTAGTAAATGAAAGAAAAAATTTTAATTATTGGTGGATCAGGATTTATAGGAAGTCATGTTGCAGATGAGTTTAAGAAAGCTAAAAAAGATGTCACAATTTTAGATAAAAAAAAACCAGATAATATTTCAGGAAGCCAAAAATATTTAAATATTGATATTAGAAATAATCTTAAAATTAAGAAAATATTAAAGAATTATAATTCAATTTACTATTTTGCAGATATTGCTGACATTAATGAGTCCAAAAAAAATTATATGAAAACTATTAATCACAATATTCTAACTTTATCAAATATTTTGGCCGAATGTGTAAATTCAAAAATAAAGAAATTTATCTATGCTTCCTCTCTTTATGTGTTCAGCGAGTCTGGATCTTTCTACAGAGCTTCAAAACAATGTGCTGAGATATTGATTAAAGAATTTTCAAAAATAGGAAAATTTGAATATAGGTTTTTAAGATATGGTTCTATTTACGGGGAAAGAGCTCAATCTTGGAACGGAATATCTAACTTTATAAATCAAATAAAAAAAAAGAGTGAGGTTACTTATCAAGGAACCGGAAAAGAGATAAGGTATTATATTCACGTTAAAGATGCAGCGAAACTAACTCTTGAATCTCATGATAATAAAATTAAAGAAAAATCAGTTTCAATTTTTGGTGACAAACCTGTAACAGTTGATCAATTATTTGATTTACTTTTTGAAATTTTTGGAAAAAAGAAAAAGGTAAAATACCTAAGAAAAATTAATACTGATGATCATTACGGATACTCTCCTTACAGATATATGCCAGAAGAAAGTATAAAAATCACATCAAATAATTCAATTGATTTAGGTGAAGGAATTTTAAGATTATTAAATAAAAATGAGTAAAAATAAAAAAATTCAGAACTTTAGGAAGAAATTAAAAAATTCTAAATTAATAGGCGGCTGGCTTCAGTTATCTGATCCAAATATTGCAAGAATTGTAAGCCAATCAAAGTTCCTCGATTGGCTTTGTTTAGATCTAGAGCACGGGTTAATAAATTTATCATCAATATCAAATATTTTAGACGCAGTAGAAGCGTCGAAAAAAATAATTTTAGCTAGAATTTCATACTCAGATATTAAGGATATACCTAAAATATTAGACTTAGGAATTGATGGAATTATTATTGCAAATGTCAAAAATGAAAAAGATATCTTAAATATTTTTAATATTTCAAATTATCCACCAGCAGGCGAAAGAGGATTAGGTTTTTCAAGATATAATGATTTTAAACTTAACAAAGATGATTTAAAAATTAAACCAATTTTGATACCAATGGTTGAAAATTTAACTGCATTTAAAAATTTAAAAAAAATTCTAAGTTACAAAAAGTTATTTGATGGCATTTTTATAGGACCAGTTGATTTCTCACTGTCGATTGGGGATAATTTAAAATTCTCAAAAAACTACAATAAAAAAATATCTGAAATTAATAAATTATCTAGACTTAATAAAGTTCCGATGGGCCTACATATTATAAAAGGAAACAAACAAGATATTGCTAGAGTTTTTAAAAATGGAGTAAGTTTTGTTGCATATTTAACTGATACAGTTGTGCTGCAAAATTATTAAACTGTTTTACAAATTATGCTTGCAATTTTACCTTTAAGAAAAAATAGCAAAAGGCTTAAAAATAAAAATGTTAAGAAAATAAATGGCAAACCTTTATATCAATTCATTCTTAAAAAACTTATAAAATCAAAATTAATTAAAAAAATCATAATCACCACAGACTATAAATTAAAAGATAATCACAAAAAATTAATTTTAATCAAAAGACCAAAAAAACTAAGGGGGAATTGCAGTATGAACTTAGTTATTAAAGATGTTCTTGATAAGATTGATGGTAAGGATTTTATTCAAATACATGCAACAAGCCCCCTTTTGAAAATAAGCACAATTAACAAAGCGATCTATTATTATAAAAAAAACAAATATGATAGTTTATTTTCTGTGACAAGAATTCAAAAAAGATTTTGGAGTTTAAAAAAAAAACCTATTAATCATAGTGTAAATAATTCTCCCACAACTCAATCACTAAAATTATTATATGAGGAAAATTCAGGTTTTTACATATTTAACAGAAAAACTTTTTTAAGAAGAGATAACAGGATAGGTCTTAAGCCGAAACTTTTTGCAATAAATAAACAAGAAGCTTTTGACATAGATGATAATGACGATTTTAAGATTGTTAAAAAGTTACTTTCTTAGTCATGATAATAAACTCTTATAAAGATCTAATTACGGATATAAATAAAATATCAAAAACAAAATCAAAAATTAATGTGATGCTTACTGGAGGAAAAAGTATAAAAAGTTTCTATAAATTTCTTTTGAAGAATATAGATGAAAAGTTTTGGAAACAGAGCAATTTTCATTTAACTGACGAAAGACTCTTTGAGTTAAATAAAAATACCAATTACTTCATGATAAAAAAAATACTCTTTAAAAATATCAATCATAAAAATATAAATTTTAGAAAGTTTTTTGATAAAAAAAAATCTATCGAAGCTAATCTTATTTATTTTAATAAAAGATTAAAAAAAATGGATATTATTTTTTTAAGTTATGCAAAAGATGGACATATTGCATCTTTATTCCCTAACTTGAATCCAAAAATAACAAAAAAAAATGTCTGTTATGTGGTAAATCATAAAAATAAATTTCAACATAGAATTAGTGTGACAAAGTCATTTATTTCAAGGAGTAAAAATAAGTATCTATTCTTCGTTGGAAAGGAAAAAAGACAAATTTACAAAAAGTTAAAAAATAAGAAATTTAGAAATAATAATTTTTTCAGAAATTTTAATTTTGTTTTAGTTTGATTTAATTTTTTTTAATAAGTTTTTTATCGACTCCAATTCCATTTCTCTTCTACATTTGTTTGTAAAAGAAGATATATGGGGCGTCATCATGCAATTTTTATATTTTCTCAATTGACCGTAATATGGTTCTTTTTCAAAAACATCTAAAAATAAATTGTTTATTTTTTTTTTTTTAATTCCATAGATTAACGCTTTTTCATTTATTACCTTACCACGGGATGTATTAATAATGCTCAATGGTTTTTTTATAAAATCAATTTCTTTGAAAGATATGAAATTTTTAGTTTTTTTATTAAGGTCTATATTTAAACTAATAACATCACTATTTTTAAAAATATCAATTTTTTTACAAAATTGAATTTTACGTGCATTTTGAAATCTTTTTATGTCATGAACTAGTATTTTATTGACATTTAAAGATTTCAAATACTTAGCAACTAACTTACCAATTTTTCCATATCCAATTATTCCTACAGTAGATTCAGACAGAGATTTGCCTAATATTGGTTTCCAAATTTTTTTATGTAAGTCATAATTCATTGAAGAAAAGTTTCTTAAGGAGCTAATTATTGCTGAAATCGTATATTCTGCAACTGACTCGAAAGGAGATTTTACTTTTAAAACTTGTATGTTTCTTTTTTTGCAAAAATTTGTGTCAATGTTATCAGTACCTATTCCTACTCTCGAAATAATCTTTAAATTTTTAGCTCCAGATAATTTCTTTATATCATAATTTTCTACCCCAGCAATTATTGCATCAAATCTACTGATATCCTTTTTTTTAAATTTCTCAACCGCAGAAAGTATTTCAAAGTTTATGTTTTTTTTTTT
>MDTC01135292.1_pt1 | contig 15193 bp, 11 predicted proteins | sample 811181 | NCBI WGS metagenome assembly MDTC01 (sample SAMN05326644, study PRJNA326480) | marine metagenome | isolation source: seawater | place: Pacific Ocean: North | collected 2011 | reverse complement strand
TGTTGGTATTGCAATGTATTATGGTGATTTTCCACTTTTAAGTCAACCAATACACTTGATACTCGCTACCCTACTGTTTAGTTACCAATTTTATTGGATGTTACATATACGAAGAATTTAATGATTTATAGAATAAGAGTAGTTTTTGATAGCAATGATGATGTAATTAGAGATTTTGAAATTGAACAAAATTCAAATTTTGAAGAACTTCATTTCTTGATATTAAAATATTTTGGAATTAAAGGAAATGAACCGGCTTCATTTTTTGTTAGCGATAACAAATGGACACAAGGAGAAGAGATTTTTTTAGAAACCTATGATGATACAAAGAATCAGAAATTGATGAAAGATACAAGTCTTAATACAATGTATAATGAATCAAGTAAATTTTTATACATCTATGATTATTTGAAACTTTGGACTTTTTTTATAGAAATTATTGAGGAATCAAAAAAAATAAACAATGTCAGGTATCCACAAAAAATTTATGAGTTTGGGTCATTACCAACAAAACCACCAAATAAAAATTTTATTTCTGAAGACATGAATAATGACTCATCAACATATGATGATGATTTTTTAAGTTTTTATTAATCTATGCTTAACATCTCGTGATTTTCATAGTTTCTGGAAATATAATCAAAGGAAGCTTTCATAATTTCACCCATACGTTTAGCCATTTTAAAATTTTCATCTCCAGTAAGTTCATAAATCTGTCTTGAAAGTAAATTAATTTTTTCTTTTTTGGAAATATTGTCTTGGATCATACAATTTACAATCTCTCTGGTCCTGCTTCTTGAACTTAAAATTCTTTTTGCTAAAATTGACCTTTCTTCAATTTTGTACTGATTCACAGAATTAATTTCCAGCTTTTCCTTAATAATTTTCATTATTACATCGTTTTCTTTAAAAAACTGTGGTCTATATATCTGTAGATTACCCTCATAGCATTGCTGATCAAAATCAATAGCCCTAATCTTATAAACTACTTTATCAAAATCATGTGTTGGAATTATTACATAATTATATGCTCTCATGTCTCCAAGCAATCTTATCATACACCTTTCATTAAACTTCACAAATTCTTTTGCAATTTGAGCTTTTTCCGAATCATTGCATTTTGGAAGAAAGTTTTCATAAAATTCATCTCCAGGAATTCCGGTGATATGTTCCTCTATTAATGTATCTTCAAAAACTAAAAAATTTAAATTATAAGGAGATAAAATATGCTCGAACTCTAGGCCATAGATTCTTGATGCATCTGCTTGTTTTACATAAAAGTATGTGAAATTATCGTTTAAAATATTTCTTATCTTAATCCTAAAAGGTTTTGAATTTCCAAAAGTACAGTAATCAATTGCATCGACATTTAAAAACTTAATATTATTCTCGTTTCCGTCGGAGTGTAGCAGATTATAAACTTTTTTCAAGTTCAAATCAATTTCTTTTCTTTCATAATCAGAATAAAAAACTCTCACCCACAATGTATCAATGTTTTTGTCATTGAAAACTGAAACCGAACCAGAAAATCTTTTTAAATCATCATAGAAAATTGGAATTTCAATTTTTCTTTTATAGTTATTTAAATAATTGTCTAAGCTTTTACAGATCCTGAAGGAGGGTTTTTTTCTAGACATAAGTTTTTTATTCATAATATAAAGTTAGTTGATTATTATTTTAGCAAACAATAATCAAATATTAAATTTGTTTTATTAATTATTGATTTGTTTGAACTAAAGTCAGATTATAAACCTACGGGAGACCAACCAGAAGCCATTAATCAGTTAGTTGATGGGCTAAATGCCAATTATAAGTATCAAATTTTAAAAGGTGTAACTGGATCCGGTAAAACATTTACTGTTGCCAATGTGATTCAAAAAGTAAACAAACCAACTTTGGTTTTAGCACACAATAAAACGTTGGCTGCTCAACTTTACACAGAGTTTAAAAATTATTTTCCGAATAATGCGGTAGAATATTTTGTTTCATATTATGATTACTATCAACCAGAGGCCTACATACCTGTAACGGGAACCTATATTGAAAAAGATTTATCTATCAATGAAGAGATTGAAAAGTTACGATTAAGCACTACGTCATCTTTATTATCTGGTAGAAAGGATGTTATCGTTGTGGCCTCTGTCTCATGCTTATATGGCATAGGTAATCCTTCTGAATTTAAAAGAAACATAGTGCAACTTGAAAAAAATCAAATCATTTCTAGAACAAAACTTTTACACAAGCTTGTACAGAGCTTATATTCAAGATCGAATCTTGAATTCTTAAGTGGTAATTTTAGAGTTTCAGGAGATGTCATTGATGTTTATCCTAGCTACGCAGATCATGCATTTAAAATTCATTTTTTTGGTGATGAGGTTGAGGAAATTGAGATTTTTGACCCACACAATAACAAAGTTTTAAAAAAAATTGATACTTTATCAATTTATCCTGCAAATATGTTTGCAACATCGCCTGATGTATTAAAAAATGCAATGGATGAAATTAAAGAAGATCTTGAAAAACAAGTTATTTATTTTAAAGAAATTGGAAAACACCTTGAAGCAAAACGTCTGTATGAAAGAACAAATTTCGACTTGGAGATGATTGCAGAACTAGGTTATTGTTCTGGTATTGAAAATTATTCAAGGTACATAGATGGAAGAAGTCCTGGCACAAGACCTTTTTGCTTATTAGACTATTTTTCTGATGATTATCTAATGATAGTGGATGAAAGTCACGTCACTCTCTCACAGGTTCATGCTATGTATGGTGGTGACAGAAGTAGAAAGGAAAATCTGGTTGAATATGGGTTTCGATTACCTGCGGCAATGGATAATAGACCACTAAAATACGAGGAATTTGAGCTAATACAAGATCAAGTCATATATGTTAGTGCGACACCATCTGACTATGAAATGATAAAGACAGAGGGGCTTTACGTAGAACAAATTATAAGACCTACAGGACTACTTGACCCAATAATAGTTATTAAACCAAGTGAAAATCAAATTGATGATCTAATCGACGAAGTACAAATTGTAGTTGAAAAGGATGAAAGAGTATTGATTACAACTCTAACAAAGAGGATGTCTGAGGAACTCGTAAAATTTCTCAGTCAGATCGATGTTAGATGCCGTTATATACACAGTGACATTGATACACTAGAGAGAGTAGAAATAATGCATGGTTTAAGAAAAGGATTGTTCGATGTTCTCGTTGGAGTAAATTTACTAAGAGAAGGGTTGGATCTTCCTGAAGTATCACTTGTTATAATATTAGATGCAGATAAAGAAGGTTTTTTGAGAAGTTATAAATCCCTCACACAAACAATAGGAAGAGCAGCCAGAAATTTAAATGGTAAAGCAATAATGTACGCTAATAAAATCACGAGCAGTATGAAAAAAACTATCGATGAAACCAATTACAGAAGAAATAAACAAAAAGAATATAATATTAGAAATAAAATAATTCCAAAACCAATTAATAAAATGGTTTCAGATGTTTTTGAAAGTCGACAAATTGAAAACAACTACAAAAATCAAGAAACATTAGAAATTGATTTTAAAAACATGACTAAAGAGACAAAAGAAAAAGAAATAAATAAATACAGAAAACAAATGGAAAAAGCTGCAAAATCACTCGATTTTATTGAGGCTGCAAAATTCAGGGACATAATCAAGAAACTCAAAGAATAAAAAAAGGGAAGAAAACTCCTCCCCTTTTTTTTTAATTTTTGACCTCAATAACCTGTTTGGCACTACTTTGAAATTCCTTTCTTTTGGGAAGGTTTATTGTTAAAACTCCATTACGGTAATAAGAATTCACCTTATTATTATCTACAGAAATTGGTAAATCGAAAGTTTTTTCAAATTTTGAAAAACCAAATTCTCTTCTTGTATATGTATAATTCGAATTTTCATTTTCATTATTTGTAGAAATTAAAAGTGATCTGTTTTCAATTTCTATATTAAAATCCGTATTATTTTTTCCAGGGATTGCTATTTCGATAACAAATTCTTTTTCGTTTTCTTTGACATTATGTGATGGAGAAATATATTTATCATTCATCATTTTAATGTCCCAATTATCACTGAAGAATTCATCAAAAATAGAAGGAAAGTAAGATTGTCTTTTTATTAAATTCATAATTTATTTTTTTAGTTAAACATTATTACGTTAAGCTATAAAACAAAATAAATGCCATGTAGAAAAACATGACAATATGTCTTTAAATATAATAAAATAAATGACAATATGTCAATTTATAAAAGTTCTTGTATTTTATCGGATGCTTCTTGAAACTCCACTGCGCTGTAAACTTTGTGGCCACAATTATCTATTATTTGTTTTGCAATGGTTGAATTAGTTCCTTGAAGTCTTACAATTATAGGAATATTGATCTCATTTTTCATGTTATTTAAAGCGTCAACAATTCCTTGTGCAACGCGGTCGCACCTAACAATTCCCCCAAAAATGTTAACTAAAATGATTCTAACGTTTTTGTCTTTTAATATTAACCTAAAAGCTATTTCAACTCTTTTTGCGTCTGCTGTTCCTCCTACATCAAGAAAATTTGCCGGATCTCCGCCAGATTGTTTGATTAAATCCATAGTAGCCATAGCCAATCCGGCACCATTAACCATACAACCAACATTACCATCCAAATCCACATAATTCAGACCGACTGATTTGGCTTGGGTTTCAATTGGATTCTCTTCTTTTAAATCTCTGAGCAACTCAAATTTTTTATGTCTAAACAGAGAATTATCATCCAATGATACTTTTGCATCAACAGCAATAATTTTATCGTCTGAGGTCTTCAACACAGGGTTTATTTCAAATAAGGACGCGTCAGACGATATATAACAATTATATAGTTGCGTCACAAACTTTACCATATTTTTATATGATTCTCCTACCAAACCCAAATTAAAAGCAACCCTTCGAGATTGAAAAGGCATAATCCCAATCAATGGATCAATTTCTTCATAAAATATTTTTTCAGGTGTTTTCTCTGCAACGGACTCAATATCTACTCCACCTTCAGTCGAGTACATAATCATATTTTTTCCAGACTTTCTATTAAGAAGTACTGAAATATAAAATTCTTTTATTTCACTAGGACCTGGGTAATATACATCTTCAGATATTAGGACTTGATTGACTAACTTACCCTCTTTTGGTGTCTGAGGGGTGATTAATCTCATTCCTAAGATATCCGAAACAACTTTATCTAAATCAGCTCTGTTTTTGGCGATTTTAACCCCACCTCCTTTACCCCTTCCACCGGCATGAATTTGGGCCTTTACCACAAACCATTTAGTATTTGTTTCCGAAACTAATTTATCTGCAACTTTTTTTGTGTCATTTCTATCGAAAAGAACTTTTCCGCGCTGTACTGCTACGCCATGATCCTCTAAAATATTTTTTGCTTGATATTCGTGTAAATTCATATACTACAAAAATAAAAAACATTGACATAAAATAGGAATAATTGAAAATCTATTATTGTTATAATTATAACAAAATGTTTTTTTATTTTATAAAACAATTTTTATTGTAGGGTTTTCTCATTTTAAAATAAATTTGAAAAATGAATAAAAATAAATTGCTTGAAGCTGCCAAAAAGTTTAGAACTCCACTATATGTATACAATTCTGAGAAAATTAAAACTCAATTTACAAGATTAACTAAAGCTTTCAAAAAAGTTAACAACTTACAAATAAATTATGCTGTAAAAGCGCTCTCAAATATTTCAGTATTAAAATATATAAATAAACTTGGAGCTGGGATAGATACTGTATCTATTCAAGAGGTTTTACTTGGAATTAAAGCAGGGTACAGCCCTGAAAAAATTATATATACTCCCAACGGAGTCTCAATTGAAGAAATTAAAAAGGTATCAGAAATGGGAGTTAAAATAAATATTGACAATCTTAATACTTTGGAACAATTTGGTAATATTCATCCTGAGATTCCTATTTGTATAAGAATTAATCCTCACGTAATGGCTGGCGGAAATAGTAAAATCTCAGTTGGTCATATTGATTCCAAGTTTGGAATAAGCATCCACCAAATCCCATTATTGCTCAGAATAGTTGAAAATACTAATATTAAAGTAAACGGAATTCATATGCACACCGGAAGTGACATACTTGATACTGAGGTATTTATTCAGGCGACAGAAATTTTATTTCAGGTTGCAAAGCAATTTAAATTCTTAGAATTTATAGACTTTGGAAGTGGATTTAAAGTACCTTATCATAAAGGAGACAACGAAACAAACATTGAAGAATTGGGCATCAAACTTTCTGACCGGTTTAATAAATTTTGTAAGGAATATGGAAAAGATCTGACACTAATATTTGAACCTGGAAAATTTCTTGTTAGTGATGCAGGAAGTTTTTTATGTTCTGTAAATTCAATTAAACAAACAACTTCAACAATTTTTGCACAAGTAGATACTGGATTTAATCATTTTTTACGTCCCATGATGTATGGGTCCAATCATCAAATTGAAAACATATCAAACCCAGATGGTTCCGAAAGGTTTTACTCTGTTGTGGGTTACATTTGTGAAACTGATACCTTTGCAACAAATAAAAAGATTTCAAAAATTTCAGAAGGCGATATTTTAAACATAAAAAACGCTGGTGCATATTGCTTTTCAATGGCAAGTAATTATAATTCCAGGTATAGACCTGCAGAGGTTTTTTATATTGATAATGAACTAATATTAATTCGTAAAAGAGAAGTTTTTGATGATTTGATCAAAAATCAGATTTTAATCGAATTATGAAATAAAATCAAGATATTTCACCCGATCCAATTAATTCACCATTATCATACCATGCGGCAAACTGCCCTTTAGCAATTGCTGATTGCATTTCTTTAAAAAACAAATAAGCACCATTTTTTTTAAAAATCAATTTAGCCTTTTGCAATGGTTGCCTATATCTAATTCGGGCATCGACATCATATACTTTGGTATTTTCAAAAAACTTATCTTTTCTTATGAAATGTAAGTTTTTTCTTTGAATAAATAGAGTGTTCCTGTAGAGACCGGGGTGATTTTTACCCTCACCCACATAAATTATATTTTTTTTTATATCTGTTCTTATTACATACATTGGCATTTCACTCCCACCTATGGCTAGCCCCTTTCTTTGACCAACAGTGTAAAAATGTGCTCCCTTGTGAAAACCAACTTCTTCACCATCCTTAAAATTATAATTGTAAGGTTTGGACATTTTAGATAATTTCTTTTCATCAAAATCAGAATAATCATTCATTTTATAGACTTTATGATTGTATGGAATTTTAATAATTTTTCCTTTTTTTAATTTCAGTTTCTGTTGCAAGAAAGCAGGTAACTTAACTTTACCAATAAAACACAAACCTTGTGAATCTTTTTTGTTTGCAGTTACTAATTTCTGCTTTTTAGCAATATCTCTAACTTTTTTTTTTGAAAGCTCTCCAATCGGAAATAAAGCCTTACTAAGTTGAAATTGTGATAATTGACAAAGGAAATATGACTGATCTTTATCATTGTCAAAACCTTTGTGTAAACTATAAATTCTTTCACCATTGATTTCTTCTTGTTTAATTCGTGCATAATGTCCAGTTGCTATATAATGGGCATCTAAACTAATTGCAATTTTTAAAAAAATATCAAACTTTATTTCTCTATTACATAGCACATCTGGATTTGGGGTGTTACCATTCTCATACTCATTGAACATATAATTAACAATTCTTTCTTTGTATTGCTTACTTAAATCAACAGTCTGAAATGGAATTTTGAGTTTTTCACAAACCATCATTGCATCATAACTATCCTCTAGCCAGGGACACTCATTGGATATAGTTACAGACTCGTCATGCCAATTTTTCATAAAGACTCCAATAACATCATATCCCTGTCTAACAAGAAGATATGCAGCTACACTTGAGTCTACACCACCAGATAATGCTACAACAACACGTTTCTTTTTTATAGGCATGAATAAAGTACTACCTTCTGTTTTGTAATTTTCTCTGTTCTTCGGCACGATCCATCATTTCCTGCATTTTTCTTTGGAATCTATTTTGTTTGGAGGGTTTCTTCTTATTCTCTTGGATCTGAAGATGGATTTTTCTTTCATCAATAATAAAATACTTAATCGCTAACATCAAAAGTATGGTTAAAATATTCGAAACAAAATAATACAGACTGAACGCACTTGCATAGTTGTTAAAGAAAAACAACATCATAACTGGCATCAGATACATAATAAACTTCATATTTGGCATCCCAGGTTGTGTTGGCTGCATCTGAGCACCTGATTGCATCATTGTGTAGAAAAATATTGCAATTGATGCTAAAATTGGAAGTAGACTGACGTGATCACCATACCAGGGAATAGCAAAGGGTAGTTCTGCAACTACATCATAGGAGGACAAATCATCAGCCCAAAGAAAAGGCTTTCCTCTAAGTTGAAAAGCAATAGGAAAAAAACAAAACAAAGCATAAAAGACTGGTAACTGGAATAGTGCAGGAACACATCCGAGCAAAGGATTAGCACCTGCTTTGTTATATAGCTTCATAGTTTCCTGTTGTTTTTTGATGGCATCATTTTTATATTTTTCATTCAATTCCATAATTTCAGGTCTTATTACCTTCATTCTAGCCTGAGAAAGGTATGTTTTGTAGGTAACAGGTGACATCGCAAGCCTTGTAATTATTGTCATAAATATAACTGCTAAACCAGCTGAAAAATAATTACTGAGAAATCCGAACAGCGGGAAATAAATGAACCTATTGATCCAACCAAATATACCCCATCCAAAATATATTGATTCATAAATATTATTATCAAAATTTTTTAAAACATCATAGTCGTTTGGACCTATGTACCAATTGAAATTTGAATCAATTTCCCCTCTATTCAATTTAATTGGTATTAAAGAAGAATAATTCTTGGTATACATAACATCTTTACCTTGATCTTCAAACATTTTTTTTGATTCAAAGAAAACATTATCAGATGCCTCATCAAGAACAAGAATCATGTTAAAAAAATGTTGACCATAGGAGATCCAGGAAACTTCGTTTTCGTTGTGATCACTATCACTGTACGAACTTAAATAATCGGTATCATCTCCCTCAAACTGATAATAAAGTTGACTATATCTGTTTTCATAATCTACACTTTTTGCTTGCCTAAGTGCTTTTAAATCCCAGTTCATCATAACTTTTTGGTCATTTAAAATATTACCTAAGCCAGAAGATCTTACTGAAAAATCTATCATATAGCCCTTGTCAGGTATGATGTACTCAAAAACAATAAATTTTGAGTTGGGCAAGTCATATGACATTAGAATTTTGGTTTCTTCACGGTTTTTTACTGTTGTTGGTTTAAATGATAGGTTTTTTGTATTAATGGTTCTTCCATCATTTGTCACAAACTCGATACTCATACTGTGATTCGAATTATTTATTAAATATAATGAGTCACCCTTGTAGTCATTAAATTTTTTTAGAAGAGCCTGACTAATCATTCCTCCTTTGGAATCGATTTTTAAAAATAAATCTTCATTTTCAATGGTAATATCCTCATATTTTATTTTTTTTTGAAAATCATCGGTTTGATTATCAGATCTATCAGAAATAATTAAATCATCAAGAGATTGCATATTATTTTCACTCTTAGATTCAAAAATCTGATCATCTTCACTAATAACAACACTTTGGCTACTATCTCTGTTGGTATCTACTTCAGGAACAGTGTATATATACCATACAAATGCAATCATTAAGATTACAAAACCTAAAATTTGATATGGATCAATCTTGTTTTCTTCCATTGTTAATTCTTTGATTATAATCTAAACATCCTTTTACAAATGAAACAAATAAAGGATGTGGGCATTCAACTGTACTTTTGTATTCCGGATGAAATTGTACCCCAATGAACCAATCATTTTTAGGATATTCAATGATTTCAACCAATTTAGTTTCAGGATTTATTCCACTTGTTTTTAATCCATGCTTATTCAATTTTTCTAAATAGATTTCGTTGAGCTCCCATCTATGTCTGTGCCTTTCAGAAATCTCCTCATGCTTATAAATTTGATATGCCAGGCTGTCTTTATCAATTTTACATTTCCAAGCACCAAGTCTCATTGTTCCACCTTTATCTGTAATATTTTTTTGATTTTCCATAAGTGAAATTACCGGATCAGGTGTACTTTTATTCATCTCAGTTGAGTTTGCATTTTTAAGTTTCAAAATATTTCTTGAAAATTCAATCACTGCCATTTGCATACCTAAACATATACCGAAAAATGGTATGTTATTCTCTCTGGCACACTTGATCGCTTCAATCTTTCCCTCGATTCCTCTTTCACCAAATCCGGGTGCAACCAAAATCCCATCTAGATTAGAAATTTCTTTATTTATTAAATTATTATCAATGAACTCAGAATGAATAGATATTACTTCTACTTTAGTTTTATTTTCAGAACCAGCATGAATTAAAGATTCAAGAATAGACTTATATGAGTCTTGCAATTCAACATATTTACCAATCAAACCAATTTTTATTTTTTTCTCAGGGTATTTAAGGCGGTTAACAAAAACTTCCCATTTTTTTAAATCGGTCTTATTAGGATTTTTAATGTTTAATTTCTTTAATACCACCTCATCCAATTTTTCATTTTTCATCAAAATTGGCACCTCATAAATGGTTGATGCATCTATTGACTGAACTACGGAGTCAACATCAACATTACAAAATAATGCTAGTTTCTGCTTAATTTCTATACTCAACTCATGTTCAGTCCTACAAACTAATACATCTGCGTTTAAACCACTCTCCATCAACTTTTTTACTGAATGTTGAGTCGGCTTTGTTTTCAATTCTCCTGCTGCAGATAGAAAAGGAACTAATGTTAGGTGGATAAGTAGGGTGTTTTCCCTACCCAATTCCCAGCGGAGTTGTCTGACAGATTCTATGTAGGGCAAAGATTCAATATCACCAACTGTTCCTCCAATTTCAGTTAATATAAAGTCATATTTGTCATTACATGACAATAACTTAATTCGTCTTTTTATTTCATTTGTCACGTGAGGAATAACTTGTACAGTTTTTCCCAAAAACTCACCTTTTCGCTCTTTTTCTATTACCGTTTTATAAACCCTTCCAGTTGTAACATTATTAGCTTGAGATGTGCTTACGTTTAAAAAACGTTCGTAATGACCCAAGTCTAAATCAGTCTCGGCACCATCTTCTGTTACATAACATTCCCCATGCTCATAAGGATTTAATGTTCCAGGATCAATGTTAATATAGGGATCAAACTTTTGTATTGTTACAGAAAAGCCTCTGGACTGTAATAATTTTGCAAGTGATGATGAGATGATGCCTTTTCCAAGTGACGAACTAACTCCACCAGTTACAAAAATGAATTTTGTTTTAGACATCAGTTATACAAATTAAAAATGCAAAAGTACAAAAAGAAATAAGAAAGAATTTTATTTTCTGTATTCTTAAAGATCACTAAAGTCAAACTCAATAATTTCAAGTTTCTCATGCCGAATCATGTAAACAGCCTGGTTTACAAGCATTTCATTTTCAATTTGGTAATCAAATTTATTTTGTAAATATTCAGTTTGTCCAATTTTAATAGATTTTTCAATTTTTCTAAAAACAGCCGATCTCAATAAGAGGTCTAAAGTCAAATCGTAAGCTCTAATTGCGGTTTTATTTGGAAGTTTTCCAAATTCAAGGATATAATCTTGGTTGAAATCTGTCAGATTCTGATTGTATATGGGTTTGTAATAACCAGGATAAGTAAAATTCAATTTTCCAAGATGTTCAAAAGAAATGTTTTCATTTTCATATATATCTGATCTAAAAGTAGTCATAAGTTTTATATCCCTTTCTTCATTAACTTGAGAGTTTAAAAGTGAAGAAACACTTGTGATAATATTTAAATTTTGAGATTCCAAGAAAACAAAGTTTTTCTTACTAGAAACAAGTAATGAATCTGTTATTTCTGGATCAACAAAACTCTGCGTGTCATTAACTTTTATTAGTTCAGCATAAGAATACCTTTCTAAAATTTTATTTTTTGTTTCTATTGATTCCTCATCATAAATTATCATTACACATGGGTCAGGTTCATCTATAACCAAGGAATCAATGTAACGAAACATTGCTTTTTTTTGGACCTCTTTTTGAGAAATTGATTGTACAATATTTTTTTTTATTTCAACCTTATTGGTTGTGAGTGGTGAAATGATAGTTGTTTTAGAGTCAGCAATACCATTTGAAACTTGACTGATATTTCTGGGTATGAATGGGCCGATAATAAAATCATAGCTCTCAAAATCATTTTCCATTAATATTTTTTCAATTCTAAATTGATCGTTGTTAGTGTCAAACACGTTAAGTTCAATATCCAACCCCAAACCAACTGTTTCTTTTATTGCTAATATGGCTCCTGAATAAAAATCGAGAGAAATTGTAGTCAAGTTTAGATCCTTCAAAAGACGTTTATTAACCTCGACAGAGTCCATTTCAAATTGATCAATCTTAAAAGGGGCCATTAACCCAAGTTTTAATGATTTTTTTTTGAAAACACTGTCTTTTAGATTGATTGTTTGGATAGATTTATTAATTAATTCATTTTTATTTTTTTCAATCAAAACAATACTTTCATCTTTAATAGATATTAATTTTCTCTTTTGAGGAATATTTAATTGCATTTTCCTGGAGAGTTTATTTCCTTTAATTTGAGGATTGAATGTCTTCAAATCTTGTACAGAAACATCGTAAATTTTGGAAATAGAATATAAAGTTTGTTTTCTTTTAACTTCGTGTATCAGTGTATCAATTGTGTAACTTTGAGGTAAGTTTTCAGTTTTTACTTGCGAAAAAACACAAGCGGGAAAAAGAACTAATAGAAATATTTTTTTCATCACTCCCATTCGATAGTAGCCGGAGGCTTTGAGCTAACATCATAAACAACTCTATTTACCCCTTTGACATTATTAATAATTTGATTTGAAATATCTTGAAGAAACTCATAAGGAAGATTGACCCAGTCAGCGGTCATCCCGTCTGTGGATTCTACAGCTCTCAAAGCAACGCAGTTTTCATATGTTCTCTCATCTCCCATCACACCTACGCTCTTAACAGGAAGCAAAATCGCCCCTGCCTGCCATATTTTTTTATATAAGTTGTTTTTTTTCAAACCATCAATGAAAATTTTGTCTACATTTTGTAAAATCTCCACTTTCTCTTTATTAACCTTTCCCAAAATTCTAATAGCCAACCCAGGTCCTGGAAAAGGATGTCTCGATAAAATATCTTTATTAATTCCAAGTGCATATCCTACTTTTCTAACTTCATCCTTGAACAACATTTTTAGTGGTTCAATAACTGATAACTTCATTTTCTTTGGTAACCCACCAACATTATGGTGAGATTTTATAGTTGCAGATGGACCTTTTACAGAAATTGATTCAATTACATCTGGATAAATTGTTCCTTGAGCAAGCCATTTTGCACCTTTTACCTTCAATGCTTCTTCATCAAAAACTTTGATAAAAGCTTTTCCAATAACTTTTCTTTTAAGTTCGGGATCAGAAATACCAGACAAACAATTTAAAAAGTAATCTGAGGAGTCAACTCCAATAACATTTAAACCCATTCCCTCATATTGTTTTAAAACTTCATCATACTCATTTTTCCTAAGCAGACCATTATTAACAAAAATACAATGAAGATTTGAGCCAACAGCTTTATGCAATAGAACTGCAGCGACAGACGAATCAACTCCACCAGATAAACCAAGTATTATTTTTTCATTTTTAACGGTCTCTTTAATATGAGATATTGTTTTAGCGGAAAAAGATTCTGCTGTCCAATTGGCTTTAATTTTTGAGATTTTGATTAAAAAATTTCTCAAGAGATCCATCCCTTTGGTTGTGTGATAAACTTCAGGATGAAATTGAATACCGAAAACCAACTCATTTTCAATTTCAAATGCAGCGTTTTCAACGTCTGATGTGCTAGCAATTAATTTTGCTCCATTAGGCAAATGCTCAACTGTGTCACTGTGACTCATCCATACTTGAGTATTTGCATCAATACCATGAAAAAGTATCGAATTACAATCAATAAAGTTCAATTTTGCTCTACCATATTCTCTTTTGTTCGAAGAAACAACTTTCCCCCCACTAAAATGAGCTAGATACTGCGCTCCATAACATACTCCGAGAATTGGTATTTTGCCCTTAAATTTTTTCAAATCAATATGTAAGGCGTCTTTAGACCTTACTGAAAATGGAGAACCTGACAATATTATAGCTTTGTATGAATTGACATCGAAATCAATTTTATTAAATGGATAAATTTCACAATATATATTGAGTTCTCTAACCCTTCGTGCAATTAGTTGGGTATATTGTGAGCCAAAATCAATTATTAAAACTTTTTCACTCATATTTAAAATTAATACTAAAAAATCAAAACGGTATTTTCAAATCGTAATAACGTTAAATTTCAAACTAAAAGGATTAATATGTTTGTATAAAATATCAACAAAATCAAAACCATTATCTTTAAAAAATTCGGTAAAATTAATTTCTCTTTCTTGCAAGTTTTTATTAGGAAATAAATGTTCCTGTAATTTTTTGAGTCGATCGAGTTTGTCTTTGTTGTCTTTTTTAATCGCTTTAACAATCCTTTTTTCTAATTTTTCTAAACCTTTAATTTGTTTTTTTTCTTGAGCTCTCAATGCTCCAATAAATGATTTATCAATTTTTTCACTAAGTTCATAAAGTTCATTAAAATTTTGATTCAACATCTTTTTCATTTTTGACAAATCAAGTGAATCAGAATTCAATCTTTTAATTAAGTTAGTACTTAACTCACTGAAATCTGAGAATAGGTCAGAAACCTCAACACCAATTTTTTTACATTTTTTTTCTTCTTTTTCTCTTACAATCAAAACTGATGATCTTATTTTTAGTATTGGAAAAGTGATATTTCTTTCTCGAAAATAATTTTTTAATTGGAGCCAATATGCTATTTCACTTCCACCACCAACATAGGCTAAATTTGGAAGTACTTTTTCTTGAAAATAAGCTCTAAATAATACATTTGGTGAAAATTTTTCTGGATATTTTATAATTTCATCAACA
>MDTC01199599.1_pt1 | contig 15194 bp, 10 predicted proteins | sample 811181 | NCBI WGS metagenome assembly MDTC01 (sample SAMN05326644, study PRJNA326480) | marine metagenome | isolation source: seawater | place: Pacific Ocean: North | collected 2011 | reverse complement strand
TTTTGTTGTAATGTTTCTATTTAACATAATATAAGTTATAAGACAAAAGCTTCATAATTGGGTTATAGGTTTGCAATTTTTACACCTTATACAACACCATACACCCACTTTTTAAAAGCTCTGATCAAACTAAATTATAAATTAATGGTATACATCCACCTGGCGATTAAGTTGCTTAAATCGGCTTATTTAGATTTACGTAAAAAATGGATTTTATATGTTATGGCGAGTATTCACACTAGATTTAGCCCCTCAAAGTTATTATACACTTTGTGTAATATATTTCTTGACAAGTTTGATTGTTTTTGTTATATTTGTTTTTTTAATTTATTATGCACAAGATTTATGATTGAAAAAGATGAGATAAAAACGGATATTTTAGAAAATGGGATTGAAAAAGTCTCTACTAAATTTGAAGGCAAAGCAACCAAGTTAGAAGCTTATAAAAGAACAAGTGAGTTAGTTAAGTTGATATTGCAAGGTGTGAGATATACTGACATAGTTGAGTATTGTGATAAGAATTGGGGTATTAAGAAAAGACAAGCTTCAATATATTATAAAAGGGCTTTAGAGTATTTTAAGGAGCAGTTTGATGAAGAAAAGCAGTATGAGGTTGATAAGCACACAATGATGTTATATGATCTTTATACAAAGGGGTATAGAAGTGGAGATTTGAATATATGTAGATTACTGTTGCAAGATATTGCAAAAATGAAAGGAATAACAATAGATAGGGTTGATATAACTAGTGGAGGAGAGGGGTTTGTGTTTAACTATAATAAGCCAGACTTTAAAGAGGATGAAATATAGTTATCCCCCATTCAATAGTTTTACAGGTTGTTTTGACAAGCAAAACAATTTTAGTTTATTTGAAAACATAAAAGAGTTTCTGAAAACAACAGAATGTGCAAGGTAATAGAAATAAAATTAATAATCAAGAACAATTTAGAATAAAATAATTATGAGTAAAAAAGCTGCATCTACTTTTAGTGCTAAAGTAGAAATCTTAGTAAACAACCCAAAAGGAAATACCACTATAGATATTAGTTTTTCTGATGTGCGATTAGCAATGTATTTATTGTATAAAGGACAAACGCATAAAGTGGGTATATTTAGTTTATCAGAAATAAGAATGATGCTTGGAAGAGATAATGTTGATTATCTAGGTATAGAAAATGTGTTATCAAAACCTGGCTTATTGTATCTTGATTCAGGGTTAGCCCCTGTTTACCTATTTACTAAAGACTTAGATTATGTAGATTTTATAAAGTGGGCAAAAAAATATGCGTCTGCCTTTAATTGGACATTTGCATTAAAAAATTAATTAACAATAGAAATATGAACGAACTAAAATTATTATTTAAAGACAATACAGTTTCTGCAGTAATTTGCGGAGTAATAGGAATGATATGGTTAACACCTGTGGCTATATTATTTCTAATTATAAATTTTTTAATTGAAAAACCTATAAAATATATGGCAAAAAAATATAAAATAAAAAAGACTAAGCCTAAGCCAAAACCAAAGCCTAGGAAAAAGAAATACTAAATGAAAATAGACTTTACTCCAACGATAAAACAAAATCAAGCTTGGGAGTATTTACATGATACAGAAACCTCTGAAATACTTTTTGGTGGTTCTGCAGGAGGAGGTAAATCTTATTTTGGAGCTGCGTGGCTATTATACTCTTGTTTAAGATACCCAAACACAAGATGGTTAATGGGTAGAGCTGTTTTAAAAACTCTAAAAGAGACTACTCTTAACTCATTTTTTTCCGTCTGCTCCGACTGGGGTATTAAAAAAGGGGAGCAGTATAAATTTAATGCACAATCTAATGTTGTTGAATTTTTAAATGGCAGTCAGATACTTTTAAAAGATCTTTATCAATACCCTGCTGACCCTAACTTTGATAGTTTGGGTTCTTTGGAGATTACAGGAGCTTTTATTGATGAGGCAAATCAAATTACCGAAAAAGCAAAGAATGTTGTAAACTCTAGAATTAGGTATAATTTAGACAAATACAAATTAAAACCTAAAATGCTAATGAGTTGTAACCCTGCTAAGAATTGGGTTTATGATTACTATAAACAATGGAGAGATAATGTATTACCTACATACCAAAAATTTATTCAGGCAAAACTTCAGGATAATCCCCATATATCAGAATTTTATGAAGAACAGTTAAGAAAGCTTGACCCTGCATCAAGAGAAAGGTTATTACATGGTAATTGGGAGTATGATGAAGGTAAAGATAAATTATTTGACTACGAAGCTTTAATGAATGTTTTTAAAAATACTGATGTAAAGGCAGAAGGAGAGCAATACTTAACTTGTGACGTTGCCTTAATGGGTAGTGATAAAATGGTTATAACAAGATGGAAAGGAATGGTTGTTGAAGAAATTATAACACAAGATAAAAGCTCTGCTCAAAACATAGAAACCTTAATAAGATCTATTGCTGAAAAATACGGAATTGATAGAAAAAATATAATTATTGACTCTGATGGTGTAGGCCAATACCTTTCTCATTATATGAAGGGTGTAACTGCCTTTATGAATAACGCTAAAGCGTTAAAAAAAGAAAATTATCGCAACATAAAAACCCAATGCTATTATAAATTGGCAGAACAGATAAATGTTGGTAATGTTTGGATTAAATCTAAAGATATTGATTTAAGAAATAGAATTATTGAAGAATTAGATGTTGTTAGAAGAAAAAATATGGATTTAGATGGAAAACTGTCTATTTTATCAAAAAAAGAAATAAAAACTATGATTGGAAGGTCACCTGATTATGGTGACTCTTTAATGATGAGAATGTATTATTTACTAGGAAGGGGCAATAGAGTCCTGGCTTGGGCTTAGAAAGTTCTAAACATTGTCTTAAAAAATGTAAAGAATTTCTTATTATTGCAATTATGAATCGTAAAATAAAAATACTGTGTGCTAATAAGACTCATCAAGAGATTATTTGTCATTATATAGAGCAAATACAGCTATATATTGATGAAATAACAAAAAGAGATGAAGATTTTGACGTTTTTATTAATGTTTTAACAGAATTAGTGCAAAAAAGCAATAAAGATGCCATTTTTTCATTTTTAGGAGAAGATTATAAAGAAAATTGGCTAAATCAACTACCAATGACTATTTATTATGCTGTTATTGGATATATGCACTTAATAGAAGTTAGCTTACTTGATTTGATTGATACAACAGAAAAACTTAACAATTTAGTGTCAGAAACACTTGAAGATCTTGATTTTTTAGAGGTTGATAATAGTGATTCTTATTTTAAAATAAATTTAAACTAATGATTGAAGTAAAATTAGGAAAAAAAACAGCTTTATTGCCTGAAAAATGGGAAGAAATTAAGTTTTCAAAGTTTTTAGACTTTATGAACTTGACAAGAACCTTTAAGACTCCAAAAGAAATAGAAGAAATGGATGTAGATGAAGATATAAGAGAATTTCATATTACTTTAGAGAATTTAAAAGTAAATACACAATTAGTTTCATTTTGGACAGGAATTAGTGAAGATGAATTAGCTTTATGTGATGTAGATGAGGTAGGGGAGGCTATAAAAGATTTAGGATTTTTAAGTACACCTTATAAGCCTATAAGGATAGAAAATTTTGTTTTTAAAAATGAAAAATACTTTTTACCAAACCCAGATATGAGTAAACAAACATTTGGTACTTATGTAGAAGCTGAACAGGTTGAAATGAACAATGCTAAATTAAAAAAAGGTAAAATAGAAATCTTACCTGAACAAATTGCTATTTTATGTAAAAAAGAAGGAGAGTTTTATATAGATGATGATGAAATTGACAAAAGGTCTGAAATTTTTAAAGAATTAGACATGGCAACAATTTGGGATGTCGGTTTTTTTTTGACTCGGCTAGAAAGTTTATTGATGGTAAGTTTCCTAACCTTAACAAAGGAACAACTGATACACAAGCAAAAGTTGCAGCAAAAGGAACAATAGATGGTTATGGTTGGTTAAATAGTGTATATGACCTAGCTAAAGATGGTATTTTTACGCTACCAACAGAAACACCATTAGATAGTGTTATGAAAACAGATTTATATACTGTTTTAACATATTTAAGTTATAAAAGAGCTTCTAGCGATTATGAGCAAACTTATAGTGATTTAGTAAATAAAAAAAATAAATTTAAATAATTATGGCATTTGAGTACACTAATGATTTTTTCAGTTTAATTAACACTTGTGCTACAGATGCAAGTATTGCTAATTTTAAATCTTTTATGTTTGGCAAACCTGAAGAAATAAACTTTGATCATAATATAAATTTTGGAGACTACACAAATGCTTGGAATGGTACTACCCCTACTAATTCCAATTCTCATGATTTATGTTTAGTTACATATCCTAGTTCAGAAATAGTTGATTTATATAAAGCTAGACATATATGGCAGTTTGATATTTTTGCTTGTAGACTGTTAGCTGACAGTAAAGTGAAAACTTTTACAAAAGCACAAAATTTTGGAGGATTAGATTTAAAAATATGGCAAATGCTTTTAGCTTTTAATTCTTGCTCAAATAGAGTTATAGATTCTAAGTTATTTAGAGATTATGGTTTATTTAATGATAAATTAATGGTTGTTAAGGCAAGTATTCAATGGGAGCTTAATAGTGTGTGTCCTGTTTCTGTAATAGTAGAAGAAATAGACGATTGTATAGATTAATATGATAGATAAAAGTATAATAAATGCGATTATAGGTGAACTTCAATCATCTAAACCAGAAATCCTTACTGAAATAAGAAAAGGATTAACAGAACAAAGAGCAGGTACTAGTTTTGCTCATAACTTTACAGGAAGAACTGCTAAAAGTGTTGATTTGAAAAACCCTATTTTTGACGGAGTTAATTTAAATTGGGATTTTGATTCTATACCTGGTAAAGGTTTAAATGAAGGAATTGAAAAAGGTAAAAAAGTTAATATACAAAAAATTAAAACTTGGGTAGGTAAAAGGTTTGGATTAGAAGGTAGTGAGAGAGATAGAATGGCTTATCATGTAATAAAAAAAATTGATTCAGATGGAAACCCACAAAAAAAGGGATGGTTTAATGATATTAAATCAAAAGTAGATGAAAAGGTTACAAAGGTAATGGAAAGGGCAGTATTACAACAAGCTGCTGTTATGGCTAATAAACATTTAAATAAAAAAATATAATATGGCGGTACAATGGAATATAGTGTCTAACACTCATGGTAGAATGGTTACTTGTCAAAAACCTATTGTAATTACAATGAGAACTAACAATATACAAGTTTCACATTTTAAAATTGATTTACAAATTAGAGCTTTAGAAGAAACATTAGATGATGGTGGATGGATTTCAACAGAGCTTAATGTTTGTGCTTATCCTGATGGTCCACCAGATAACAATAACTACACCTATTATACTGTAAATTTTGCAGAATACTGTAGCAATTATTTTAATCTATCCTCTCAAGTGCTAATGGACTCTTATTGCCCTAATAGCTCTATAATCAACCCTTTTATATTAACAGACCCAGGAGTTGCTAGTACTACTAATTTTAACTATATGTTTCAAAGAGAATTTAGAGCCAAAATACACCCTATTACTATAACAGGGGATGGAGCTTATGATGAAGAAACAGATAATTATGATTTCTGCAAAGAATTTATGTGTGTTAATTTAAACATTAACGATAACGAAACAACTTCCGCAAATAGTGTATTTGATAATATAAGAATAAATGATTTTGTTAACGGTTTTGTTACTTCTAATAGTAATAATGCTAATAATTACGGTCAAGGTTCTTATGGTTCAGATAAAAGACAAAAATTACTTACTAATATGCCAGGGGTAGCAGCTGTTGGACAAGAACCTGAAGAACCTGTGCAAACAATAAATTTAAAAGATAAAAAAGTTCATTGGGTTGGTTATGGTTGGAACTTTAATGATTTTTCAGCAGGAGGTCATATAAGAAAACATTATTTTCAAATAAGAAGTTTGTCAGGTGTTATTAATACTGTTAGTATATCTAGTTCAGACACCCCTCCATGGACTCAAACTAACCCCACAGATATAGGTTGGTTATATATAAATCCAATTCAATTACAATTTGCTTTAGATTCTTATGGAGTTGGTGCAGACCTTATACTTGACGGTTCTAGTAATTTAATGTGTAATAGAATAAAGGCTTGGGTTGAATTTATAGACAGTTCAGGAACTGTTCAAAGAACAAGCCCAAGTTTTACATATAATGTTATAAATAGTGTAAATGATAAAAAATGCAAAAGAGTTAGATTTATTTTTATTAACAAAAGAGGTCATTTAGATTGGTTTCATTGTTACGGAACTCAAGAAAAAAGCGTTTCTGTTGAAGGTGTTACCTACGAAAGACTATCAGAATTATATAAAGGAGTTAATGCTAAAAATGCGTCTGCTCCTGGCTTATCAAATTTACAAAATAAAAGAACTGACACTTATAAAATTATAAGTCAACCTTTAACAAAAAGATGGGCGGAATGGTTACAAGAGTTAATAACATCCCCAATGGTATGGGTAGAAGATTTTGTAGAAGGAATGGAAGTTATGACAAATACAGGACAGCAACTTGTAACTCAAGATAATGCAGAAGAATTAGGTGCATTTATTTGGCCTTCAAAACTTAATCCTATTATTATAGATAAAGCTTCTTATAATGTTTATAACACAGAAGATAATGTTCATTATATGGAGTTTAAATATATCAAAGCAAATCAAATGACAATACAAAAAGGATATTAAATGGCACAAAATAAGGAAATAAAAAAAGTAATTTTAGAGGTTGGACCTGAGTTATTGATTGAACAAGAAGTAACTACAGAGATAACAGAAGAAGTTGAAGTTGTTACAGGTTATAATGATGAAACTGAAATTCAAACTGTTGGAACAGGTGAGTATCAAAATATAATGTATTTTCCGTCAAATTGTGGTTCTGAAGATTACATAAACCCACCTGTAGGGCAAACTCAAAGTGATTTTCAGTATTACGTTGAACAACAAACAGGATTTCCTGATGATTATAATGAACTTACAGGATCTAGAAACCCTAAGCCTAACTTTACTTTTTTAGAAAATGACTGTAGTGGTCCTAACTCTCCTTATAACAATAGTTTTTATCAAAGTTTTGTTATAAATGATGTTTCAACTATAGGTCCTGCTCCAATGGAAATGAGTGAAAATTATAATAATGATGGTGTAGGTGGAGAAGGTTATGTTGATTGGATGCAAACAGATTATTCTATACAATATATGCCACAAACTTATTATCCTTTTGTAAATAATTATTTATTAACAAACATTAATGTTTATACAACTAATAGCCCTACATCAGACTTTTTAGGAGAATCTCTTAATGAGATGAATAGAATTATGCAATGGGAATTTAAACCAAAAATAAATAATGCTACTATAACAGGCAATGGAAACTCTAATGCTCATGCAGTAAAAAGTATTTGGAAATTCAAATGTGATAGGCCTGATGGGCAACCTAATTTCTTTCACTCTCCAGGACCTGTTGGTTTATCTTCAAGTGCTTGGGATAATGGGTATCAGTCAGATATGATTAATAGGGGTATAGGAGCTGACACTTGGGGATCTATTTCAATTTTTGATATTTTATGGGGAGCTGATCAAATACCAGGCACAAGTGATGATGGTTGGGAAAGTTGGGATAATTATTTTGTAAATGAAGAAGGACAATTATATCCAAGTAATGGTAGTTGGATTGGGATAGCTTGGAATGGTCAAGGTACTCCTGTTGATGAGTATAGTATAGCAAAGTTTAATCATAATTATCATGGATATACTTATGGAACTGTAGAAAGTCAAGAAGCTTATGTTCATAGATTAGACAATGGAGATATACCTCAACAATTTAGAGGAGACGATAGTGTTCAAGGAAAAACTCTTTATTTATATCCAACAGAAAACTCTCCATATCAAGGAGTTCTTATATTTGATGTTTTTGAAGGCTACAATGATAGTCTATATGTTAGAGGGCATAGTATGGGTATATTGGGCTTTATTAATATGTGTATTTCTATACAAGGAAACGCAGATTTAGGAGGGCAAAGTTTTAATACTATTAATGATATATCTGTTTTAGGAACTACTCAAGTTGATAGCCCACAAGGATGGGATATGTTAGCTTGGTATTCTGCATACGAATTTGTAGAATCTGAAATGGCTGAATTTTGGCCTACAGGAGTACCTATTAGTGTTCAAGGGTTTTTTAGTACATATAAATGTTATTTATCTCCATATATGCACTCTGGTGATTGGAATTACACTAGAACTGTAAATACTTCAGGAGTAGGCTCAGGGTCAAATCATTTAAGGTATGAAAGGCCAGGTGGTGAAATTGTGGGTTATAATTGGATGGGAGTTCCTCAGTACGGTAATTATGGCTTTAATGTGCCTTTAAATTTACAAGAAACAGCAACTGATAGTCATATTGTTGGTTCTGCTATAATGAGTCAATTTAATGATTATTGGCTAGGTTCTTATGGGGGTAGTAATCCTATGAATCAAAATATACAAAATAATTGGCAATCAGAACAAGCAGGTGAGGTTTTTCCAAATTCACCTTTTACTTGGTGGGATAATGATGTTCCTGATTGGGCTAACCCTGAATATAGTTATAATTCTGTGGGCAAAACCCCATGGAAAACATTACCAACATATAACAAAGGAAATGTTTTAGGATTTAAACTTTGTGATAAATCTATTGAATTTGGTTCAGAATTAGGTGATTGGGCTAAACTTGGAGGTTACACGTTAAAATGTAGAATACTTAGTATAGAAAACTGTAGAGTTGAAGTCTTAACAGATGTTCACAATCAATGGCAAAAAGATTTTATATCTAATATATCAAATGCTATAGACCCTATTTCAGGAGAACAATGTGGTTATACTAATGTTTGGACACAATCAGCTTATGGGTACACATACCCTTACACAATGAAAACATTAAGCACTATTGGACCACATACAGTTTGTTGCCCTAAAATATATAGCCCTTTTAAAAATGGAGAAAACCAAGGTTATGAAAATAAAATACAAAATAGACATTGTTGGATTGATTTATTAACTGTAGATGCTTACATAAGGCCAACAGGAGAAGAGTTTTCAGATACATATTTAAATGTTAAAAATTCTGTTAATATAAATAGTTTAGGACAAGAAGGTGATGAGTTTTATAATTATCAGGCTTCTTATTGGGAAGTTTTAAAAGTTGTACCAATAGACCCTACATTACCTCATCATGTTGAATTTGTTAATATAGAAGTTCATAAATCAACTTGGGATGCTTCTATAGTAAATGAAGAAATAACAGAACAAGTTGAAGTTGTTGTAGGGCAAACAGAAATAACAGAAACACAAGAACAAGTTATTGATATTGAATCAGAAATACTAACAGGTACTAGAATAGATTGGGAGCCTCTTGAAGTTTTAAATACTGAAAATGTGCCTGTAGCTTTAACATACTCTGTGAGTGATGTTAGAGACGTTTCAAAAAGAAGTGCTGGTTATTCTAAAACATTTGAACTACCTGCAAGTTCACACAATGAAAGAATAATAGGAGTTTTATCAGGCCCAGGTAGAAAAAGAGATGGTGAAAGAGTTAAATGGAGACACGCTAGAATTTCTTGTGGTGGAGTAGAGGTTTTTAAAGGATTTGCTAGAATAGAGGGGTATGATTCTGATAATGGCGGTAAATACAAATGTCACATTATAGAGGATCCTGTAACATGGGCATCATTAGTCGGTAATAAAAAATTATGTGATTTAGCATTACCTCATCATGATAAAAACGCATTTAATATGCACAGAGGTTTGCATCAAGATATAAACGATTTTACTAATTATAGCACAAGTGCTTATTATAGTGATGTAAATGTTGAAGGTAACCTAACAGGAGTAGGGACACCATACTTATATCCTGTTATAAATTATGGAACATGGGCTTCTGATGGTAACTCTATACTACCCCAATCTGTTCATCCTGGAGTATGGGTTAAGTATTTAGTTGATCAAATTTTTCACGAAATAGGTTATACTATTAAAAGCTATTTTATGAATAGCACTAAAAACAATGCAGAGCTTGATTTAAACGGAAATCCTATAGATGGATTTGAGTTTCCTGAATTAAGTGCTGACAACTCTTGGATAGGTAATGAAAACACATTTAGAAGGTTATTTATTCCATACACATCAGGAGATGATTATGATAATTCTGAAGGAACTTTAGGGGCAGATGGTGAAAATACTGTAGTAGCAGGAAGGTCAGAAAGACTAGTTTTTCAAGCTGCTATTGGAAATACAGGTATGGATGGAGGAGACAGTAATGCTAGTTTTCCTTATTTAATAGAGGAACAAGATCCTGGTAATAATTGGTATCAAGCAGATATAAGTGGAGCTAATAGTCTTAGTTTAGGATGTTCTAATGGAGTGACACAACAAAATGAGAATGTTAATGGTTATGGTGGTAGTATGGGCTATCTTAATAATACAGGTTGGGGTTTTGTAGCTCCATTTTCAGGTTGGTATCACATAACATATTATGCTGAGATTATACCAAGAGATTGTAGTTTTTCAGATTATCAAGGTGAAAAAGGACATACAGTAGTACAATTTCATTTAAATGGTGACATAATAAAACAAGTTGAGTCAGGTGGTACAGTTTTTGCAAACCCAACTCCTAATAACGCAAATCAGTATTATGAAAATGGTTGGACATCTCCTGTTGTTAATGGAGAGCAAATACAATCAGGAGATACAGGTAGTATAACAGAAAGTGGTGTTGTTAGTAGAAAGGTTTATTGGAAAGATGAAGGTAGCAATCAAAATGCTTATGATAGCTCAAACGGAAACTATGTTCCTGTAATGATTTCTATGGAAATATATCTAAATGCTTTTGATCAAGTTATGCCAGGTATATATTCAAAAAATGACAATAATGCTAATGATTGGTATTTATTTGGACAAAATCAAGAGTTTCACGCTTATCCTATGTCAACTACAGCTGCCCCTGAATCTGATGTAGATTTGTCAAAAGTTTTAGGATGTAGTATGTCACAGATGGATTTAATTAAAGGGTTAACAGAAATGTTTAATCTTCATTGGACTGCAGATTCAGTTAAAAAAGAAGTTTATGTTGAACCTTATAATGACTTTTATGGTTCAGGTAAAATACATGATTGGACACAAAAGGTTGATATGTCCTCTTGGAGTGACAAATATATTGTTGATGAATTGGCAAAAAATGTAACATTTAGATATGATTCAGATAGCTCAGACTCTATAATTGAAAGTTATGAAGAAACAAATGACCCTTTGTGGTCTTTAGGTTTATCTAATGATCAGCTATATAATAAAACTGATTCTAAAGATTTAGGTACTAAAATTTTCTCTAGCACAATACAGTTTAAAAGTCACCCTATAAATGAAGCTGACGAGTTAATGGGTGGTGATGGTACATACCCTTGTAATAGTTATTTCGGAACAGGTAACCCTGATATGCCTGTTATATGGGGAGATATGGGAATAGAAGATGATTATGATGAATGGGAAGATCCTACCCCCTTATTTGATTATTTAACAACTAACTCAAGGCCTGTTGATAATACAATAGGTAAATTTAAGACTAGAATACTATCTTATTTTGGACAAAAACCAATGGGTGGTAGTCAAAATCTTTCTTGGACTTCTAATAATGCTGGTTTAGTTACTGATATGAATGGTAACCCCTCTTTATCAGGTACTGTTAATTATATGGCAAAAGAAGGACAGGATTATCATTCTTTAGCTTGGGAGGACACTCTTGTCACAGGAGTTAATGGTGGAACTTCTTACTCAACCCCAGGTTTGTACACTAAGTATTGGGCTAGACATTATGATAGAGTTAACCTTAAAGGTACTTTAAGAACTTGCAATATCGCTTTAAATGCAACTGATATTAATAAATTTGATTATAGAGACATTATATTAATCCGTTTTGGAAATATGGCTCATTACTATACTGTAAACAAAATAATTGATTACAAGCCAGGAAAAGATGAATTAACAAAGGTTGAGCTACTTGGTTATGATTTAAAAAGAAATATAAAGCAAGAAGATTTTTCTTATAAATCTCAATCTTATAATGTTAAGCCTAAAGACCCTGTAAAACCTACAAAAAATAAAAAAGTAAAAAAACAATCTTTTAAGAAAACAAAAAAAGGAGGTTTAGTTGCATCTAATCAAACTCAAAATAAATCAATGGGTAGTGGTATTGCCATAGGACACGCTGTGGAGGCTCGTAATAAACAAACTGTTATAGGCAGATTAAATATACCTAATCATACAGATTCTTTTCAAATAGGAGCAGGTTATGTGACATCAAGTGGACAAGTTGTTAGAAAAAATGCTTTAGTGATTAATGAAGAGGGTGAAGTTGTTGTGAATGGTGGAGCTATTTGTGCTGACTTTACAACATCAGATGGCTCTTTAACTGTAACTAATGATATTTACTATGTAGATGATAGAGATGGTAAAAGAAAAAAAATATATATACAAGAATAAAAATTTATTAATATGGCTAAAACCTTATATACATTTCAGGCAGATTTAAAAGAATTAGAAAGATTAAATAAACTTTTTAAACAGACTACTAAGGAGTTAAAAGCCATGGAAAAAAATACAAAAACCACTAAAAAGGGTTTAGAGGATAAAAAGAAAAGTGTTGACAAATTAAATACTAGTTTAGAAACTACTAAAAATAAAGCAAGAGGAGTTGTAAATGCAACAAATCAAGTGTCAGGAGCAGGTAGAAATATGACTAATGTTTTTAAGTCGGCTGCTGTTGCTATAGCCGCAGCTTTTACTGTTAGAGCTATTGCAGGAGGTATTAGGGGAATGATTAATGTTTTTAAAGAATTTGAATCTAGAATGGCTGCTGTAAAAGCAATATCAGGAGCAACTGATAAACAATTTAAAGAATTAAATGAAAGTGCTTTAGAATTAGGTAGAACAACAGTTTTTAGTGCTGCTCAAGTAGCAGCTTTACAAGAAGAGTATGCAAGATTAGGTTTTACTACCGAAGAAATACAAGCTGCTCAAAGAGCAACTATAGATTTAGCAGCAGCGACAGGTGAGGACTTGGGAAGTGCTGCAGCAACTGCAGGTTCTGTTTTAAGAGCTTTTGGTTACGAAGCTAGTCAAACTCAAAGAATTGTAGATACTATGGCTGCGTCATTTACAGGTTCTGCCTTGAATCTAGAAAGGTTTTCTGAATCAATGAAATTTGTTGCCCCTATTGCTAGAAATGTTGGTTTTACAGTAGAAGAAACAACTGCTATGATGATGAAACTTGCAGACGCAGGTTTATCAGGATCAATAGCAGGTAACGCTTTAAAAAATATATTTTTAGATTTAGGTAATTCTAGTTCTAAATTATCTAGATATTTAGGAGGTCCTGTTAATAGTTTAGAAGATTTAGTTGTTAAGCTACAAGAATTAAAAGAACAGGGATTTGGAGCTACACAAGCGGCAGAACTGTTAAATAAAAGAGCAACTCCTGCCTTTCTTCAATTAATAAATAGTGCTGATGGTTTAGAAAAAATGGCTTTTGATTTAGCTATGGCGGATGGGGCTGCTAAAGAAATGGCTGCAATAAGGCTAGATACTCTTGAAGGTGATATGGTTTTATTACAATCTGCATCAGAAGGTTTAGGTATAGCTTTAACTGACACATTTGATATTACTTTTCGTACTATTATAGGTACACTTACAGGATTTTTACAGTCTTTTGCAGAAAGTGAAACAGCTTTAAAAAGATTTAGACAAGGAGTTACGTTACTTGCAGGAGCTTTAATTTTTCTAACAACAAAAATGGCTGCAACTAGAGCTATAATTCTTTTAACAACCATTGCTTATAGAGGTATTGCTACTGTTCAAGCGATTTTTACTGCAGCAACAAATGCTTCAAGTTTTGCTTTAGGTAGAAAAATAGTAGGATTAAAAACAGCTGCTAGTAGTATGACTCTTTTAGGTGGTAAAACAGTTGCTGTTACAGGATGGATGAGAGCCTTTAATCTTGTTTTAAAAGCTAGTCCAATAATGTTTGCTGTTAGTGCTGTTATTATGTTAGCAGGAGCTTTTACAGATATGGGTAATGATATAGAAGATAGCACATTTAAACAACAAAGGTTAAGTCAATCTTTCACAAAAGCAAAAGAAACACTAGGAGAGCTTACAGAAGGAACACATGAATATAGAACTGCTGTTAAAGACTTAAGTTTAAGATACGCACAATACTTTAAAGACTTGGATTTAGAGATATTAAAAAAAGAAGAAATTTTAGCACTAGATGCTAAATTAGCAGGAGAAATAAACAAACAAACAGGTGAATTAAAATCTGTTCAACTAGAACAATTAACTTTAGTTACAGAAAATTATGATGCTATGAGAAACTCTACGCAAAAGTTTATAGTTGAAACTTTTGCAGCACTTAGAGATTTACCTGCTACTGATGAGGTTAGAATTTTATTAGGAGATATTATAGAAATACCTGAAGATGCTACAATGGATGATATTTTTGAGAAATATGAATCTTTTATCCGAAGGTTAAATTTGATAGAAACAAAAGGACAGAGTGGTAGAGATGCTGGTGGTAATTTTTATTCAGGTTTTGAAATGATGGAACCTTTTGAAGATACAGTAGATACTGAAGATTTACAAGAGCGTTTTAATGAGATAATAGGGCCAGGTGGTGTTTTAGAAGGATTGTTTGTTAAAACCAAAGAACAAGTTAACATGAATAGTGAGGAGATTAAAAGTATTTTTATTGGAGCTTTTGATCTTGATAGACTTAACCAAAGTGATTTAATAGTAGAAAAATTAATTCCTCAAATAAAAATGATAGAGGGGTTAGGTTTAGACGCTGTAGCTCCTTGGGAAGGTTTGCCACCAGCATTAAGTGAGCTAAAAAGAGAATTAACTGCTTTACAAAAAGAATTATCGGCTGTTATTGGAGATGGTAATGAAAAAGATACTACTAAAGTAAGGCAAGATGTTAGAGCTAAGTATATGGAGGACTTAGAAGTATTTAGAGATATGGAAGATACTGCAGCTCAAGAACAAGAAATTGCAAGAACAGAAGAGTTTA
>MDTC01026792.1_pt1 | contig 15195 bp, 16 predicted proteins | sample 811181 | NCBI WGS metagenome assembly MDTC01 (sample SAMN05326644, study PRJNA326480) | marine metagenome | isolation source: seawater | place: Pacific Ocean: North | collected 2011 | reverse complement strand
ACGAACCGTGGCAGAAGTAATCCGCGATTGTGGCTGTGAGGATGGTTGTCCATCCTGTGTCGGTTCCGGGCAGTCTCCATCGGCCATGACCGACCTCGATTCTTCGGTGCGTGGCTGGATCGCAACCAAAACTGCTTCCCGCTTCCTGTTGGATCGCCTTCTTTAGTTAGTGTCTGCCCAGATTTAGAATCCGTGCCACAGGTGCCCATCCGAATGCGGCCCACTCAAGTTATTGTTTTATCAGCAAACATTTCTACCCTGTCGCATGACTTTCGTCAATCATGCCTATTTATGGATGGACACTAGCTGGAGGGCAATCTCACAATTCGCGCAGGGCCGGCAATACCTCGTTGGCCATTAAACGCTCGTTTTCAGTCGTATAATCGCTGGGACAAGCCGAATTGAGAATAATGGTACGCGCGCCCGACTGCACGTATTCCTTCAATCTATCGATGCAATCTTGTGGATTGCCTGAAACAGCATATCTCCCAGCCAGCTTCGAAAAGTCCTGGTTATATTGCACAGACAATCTATCGATGGCCATTTTTGTGCCCTGATCTCTATCTTCATGAACTGCAAAGAAAATGAAGAGTCCTGGAATCACCGGCTCCGAACGACCGGCTTCCTTGGCGAACCCATCGATTGTCTGCAGACTTGAGGCGAGATGCTCCGGCGTATACATGTAGGGCAGCCAACCGTTCCCATATAGAGCGCAACGGCGCTTGGCAGCTTCACTGCGACCTGAAATCCAAACGGGCGGGTGGGGCTGCTGCACGGGCTTTGGACTTAGGGTAACTCCGGGCAGTTGGGTGAAGCGACCCTCGAAAAAAACGTCGTCTTCCGACCAGAGTCGTTTCATCACCCGTAGTGCTTCGTCAGTTCGTGCGCCGCGCTCCGAGACTTTTACACCACAGGCCTCAAATTCCTTGTCGAACTCACCACCAACACCAACGCCGAAGTGAAATCGACCGTCTGACAGCAGGTCCAGTGCGGCAACCTGTTTTGCCAGCAGTGCCGCTGGATAAAGCGGCACCAGCGTGATCGAGCTCATCAGTTTGATTCGCGTTGTGGCACCGGCGGCGGCAGACAGTGAAATCAGGCCGTTGCCCGTGGGTCCATGGAAAAACACATGCTCGCCTGCGGAGATAAATTCGTACCCCAACTCCTCAGCATTCCTGGCGTCCGCCGCGACACTGTCCAGGCGCCGCAATCCGATCCCAAATTCGACGTTATTCATTTATACTCCTGTGCTCGGCTCCTATTGCCGGACCCACATTATAACCTCGACGACAGTTGTATTGTCGCGGACGGGACTTCGCAGACATGCATGGACCCTTCCCCTGTAGTTTCCCCAAGGAGTGCAGATGAGTCAGTCAAATGAACAGAGCCAGTCAGTGAAAATGGCAGCTATTGGATTGGGCTCGATGGGTAGTGTCAACATTCGAACTGCAAGCGAAGCGGGTGCCCGGATCGTCGCGCTTTGCGATGTGGACCAGGCACAGATGGCTCGGGTTCAAAAGTACTATCCCGATGCGTCGCTATACACGGACTATCGTCAGCTATTGGCGCAGCAAAAGGACATCGACGCAGTCATCGTCTCCACGCCGAACCATAGCCACGCCGTTATTTCATTGGCTGCCATGGAGTTGGGCAAGCATGTCTATTGTGAAAAGCCTCTTGCCCACACTCTGGTTGAAGTCCGTAAGATGACCGAGGCCGCGAGAGAGCACAAGGTGGCCACCCAATTGGGGAATCAGGGCCATTCCTATGCAACGAGCCGGGAATTAGGTGAGTGCATCCGCTCTGGTGCGATTGGCGACATCCAGGAAATACATCTGGTGGAGGCGGCTTTCAATTTCAGCCTGTTTGAACGGCTGCCCGACCCCGAGGAGGAACATGCGGTACCCGAAACCCTGGACTGGGATCTGTGGCTTGGGCCCGTGCCGTATCGCAAATACCATCCGCGCTACCATCCGGGCATGTGGCGCTGTTTTCGGCCTTTCTCGTCCGGCATGATCGGCGATTTTTTCTGTCACGCTGGTGACCCGATGGTGTCCGCACTGAATCTTGGGGCACCCGCCTCAATACTGGCTGAGGCGGACGGATACGATGATGACCAGATCAAGGAGACATTCCCCCGGTCCTCGAAAATACGATTCGAATTTCCGGCCGAGGGCAGTCGACCACCCGTGACACTCTATTGGTACGACGGCGACGTTTACACCCCGCCGCGTCCGGAAGAATTGGCCGACGGTGAAGAAACCATCCCCAGTCTCGGTGCCGGTGGCGTCGGCGGGCTTGTCATCGGTACCAAGGGCAAGATCATATACGGTTCTCACGGTGCTGCCGAGTGGCGAATTATCCCCGAAGCCAACATGCAGGCATATTGGAAAGACGGCACAAGGTCTCCCGATCTGAGGGGGCAAGGCATGCCCGATAACATGGCGCACCATTTGGATTTTATCCAGGCTTGCCAAGGGGGAGCCCCCGCGGGATCGAATTTCGATCATGGTGGCCCGTTAACCGAAATTGCCATACTGGGGAATATCGCCCAACAGATACCGGGCACGAAGCTACAGTGGGATGCAGAGAATATGACGTTCCCGAATCAGCCGGAAGCCAATCAGCTTCTCCATTACCAGTATCGGGATGGATGGACACTGTGAGGGTGTAGATATTGTCCAAGATGATCTGAGGGCCAACCCCGATTTGTTGCCTCTCCTGAGCAGCGCTCGCCGGAACGGGTCGCTTTGATTAGTTTGGTCGCTACGTTAATATTGATGGACCAAGAACAATAAGGAACAAGGCATGGAAAGGCCGTTTCCAGCCTACAAAGGTGATCATCCTTATATCTTCGTCAGTTACGCTCACGACGACAGCGAAGCGGTATTTCCCGAAATCAAGTGGCTGCGGGATCAGGGCTTTAATATTTGGTATGACGAGGGGATCAGTCCCGGCTCAACCTGGCGCGATGAAGTCGCCCTCGCACTGACCCAGTGTAGTGTCTTTCTATATTATGTGACGCCCCGATCCGTAGCCTCCACCAATTGCCTCAATGAGGTGAACTTCTGCCTTTCGAGGGAGCGGAAGATTCTGTCCGTCCACCTGGAGCGGACTGAATTGCCGGCCGGTCTCGAACTCAGTTTGAGTGCGATGCAGGCAATAATCAGCAACGATCACTCCCAGGAGGCATATCAGGCCAAGTTGTCCGACAGTCTTAGATCATTGCTGCCGACTGTCATTGAACCGGTTGTTTTGCCTGACGATCGACCCGGTCGGACGGAGAGCGATGAGGAATCCATCGCAATTCTACCGTTGGTCAATCGGAGCAATGATTCTGACAACGAATATCTGTGCGATGGTATTTCCGAAGAACTGATAGCCGGACTCTCCAAAGTCGAAGGGTTAGGGGTTGCTTCACAGCTATCGTCGTTTGCACTCAAGAATCAGAGTCTTGATGTGGGACTGATCGGGGAAAGACTGAGAGTTGCTCACGTCTTAAGTGGCAGTATTCAGAAGGACGGTAATCGTGTCCGGATCAACGTGCTGCTGAGCAAGGTATCCGATGGCAAGACACTGTGGTCAGAGCACTATAACCGAGAATTGGCCGACATTTTCGAACTGCAGGAGGATGTGGCGAGGCAGGTGATCGATGCACTCAAAGGTTGAGCTGGGTGCGGATCAGAAGGTGCAATTGGTCAATGTGGGAACGCAAAATGTGCGAGCTTACGATGTATTCCTGTTAGGTTTGCACGAGGCCCACTGGAGCACGCGCCAGTCTTTTGAGCAAGCGATCAACCATTTTCAGTTGGCTGCTCAACTGGATCCCGGTTTTGGTCGTGTCTACTGGTGGTTACATCTGTGTTACTCCCGTCTCATGGGTGTGGGTTTACCCCCTGAAGAGATGGCACCGAAGGCGGAGGAAGCGCTTAAACGGGCCGAGGCCGCAGGATTTGTGCCGCCAATTCCGTGGGTTCAGGCACGAAGAGACCTGTATCCGGAGACTCGACCGGCACAGAGGGCATTGGCGATTGAAGCCTGTAAGAAGATTCGCCAGCCTGATCCTGAGTGGCAGTCGTGGGAGTACCTGCAATTGGGTGACTGCCTGGTGGTGGCAGGACTCTTCCACGCGGCACTGGACTATACCGAGCGGTATCTTGAAAGCGCGCAGCATGACCTGAGTGATACGATGAATCTGCAGACCTACAGGCACCTGCTAACTCGGTTGGGACGTTACGACAAAGCGATCGATCTCTGGACAGAGTTGATTGCAGCAAGGCCGGATGATCCGATTGCCGTTGGGGAACGGGCGCTGCTCTACAGTCGTACCGGCCAGTATGAGAAGGCCGAGCAGGATCTGACAGAGTTAAGAAAGGTGTTCCCACGCAGTTTTCCCGAACTCTATCATATGTACTGGCGGCGGGACGTGGATGCGGCGAAAGCCTATTTCACTTGGCTGGAGGGTCGCAAGAATCTGCAGCCACTCTACAAATACTGGGGCTGTTTTTTGCTGGCCGATGTGGAAGGCGGCATCAGTTACGTGGAGGAGGAGATTAGTCGAGGTGTGTCTGCCATCTTGCCGGTGAATCCGGCACAGGTGCGCCTACAGGTCACTAGACCCTTGCCACAGTCCATCTCGCGAGAGGTGGAGCAGCACCCCCGATTCCAGGCAATCTTGAAGCAGTTTGGTCTTGACGATACGTGGCGCGATGAGCTGATGGCGATGGCTAACGAACTCACCGATGTCACAGGCATTCATGTGCAGTTGGACGATGCTCGCTGACAGGCAGCGGCGAGTGATTCAAGATTAGGTTTGGCTAAGGCTCGTAACGTAACGCTTCCCCCGGATTGACCCTTGCTGCTTGGTAGGATTATGCTGTTACGGTCGGTGAATGCCTTCGCTGGAAATACCGATGATTGACATCCGCGTTACCGCCCGTCTGTTCAGAGCATCCATCTGAGCCTGACCTCCACCGAACTGAACTCAGCCCCCGCACCTGGGTACCAACAATAATAAATGGATTACTTCCTGCGGCTAAGAGTCGGGTAGGAAGAAGGAACGTAAAGCAGCACGATGAACAAGGTTATTCCCGTAACCGCATCAGGAAATGCATTCGATATCCATCGAGATCTCACCATCTCCACCAGGGCGCAAAAACCTGGCCCTCCCGAGCGATGCGACGGAATGTCGGTGGGCATCTTGACGATGGAACACGATGCGCCGCATGCTGGTGAAGTCCACCCGGATGGTGACGAATTGCTATATGTCATATCCGGAAAACTTCGAGTCAATTGCGACTCCTTGCCGAATCAACCCTTGGAACTGAATCCCGGAATGGTCTGCATCATCAAGAAGGGAGAGTGGCACAAGGTGGATGTGCTAGAGAAGACGCAGCTGTTACACATCACGCCTGGACCAAATGGTGATCACAGACCACTGTAATTCGAGTGCCTAAAGCCTGCCGTCAGATGCAGCACATTTTCTCATGTTGGGTTACCCGGTTTTCTGCAGATCTACGGTCCGTTTATGAGTATGAAAGGTTAAGAAAAGGAACGGATTAGGAAGGGAATAATCCTGGAACCCCGATAGAAGGTACAAGGCGGAAGACAGAAGACATTAGGGAAGACACACCTCGCGGGCTAAACGGAACCCGGTCACATTTCCAACCTAACACTAGTGATGAGGTTCACAAAACGGGTCGCTTATTTACTCATCTTGGTTGTTTAAGGATACAATTTGCTTGAACGATTGAATGGGGCTTTTACAATGAATATGACAATTCTTGGTAAAGGTAATTTGATTTTTGTGCTGATGTTCGCAACCCTTACGGTCAATGCGGATGATGGCATCATTACACGACTGGGTCTGGAATTTGACTATGGCCTGGTCACTGTGGTGTCCCTGTTAGTCGCCGTATTGCTGATCGGCCAGACGGCATTGATCGTCTCTCTGGTCATGTCATTGAGTCTGGTGGCCAATATGCCTACTGAGTTCGCATTGAACTTTGGAATGGACCGTGACATGTACTTGGGAGTCGCAACCGCCGTTGTGTTTGCGCCAATCATCTCCCGGGTGCTGGATTGATCTTGAAGCCAATCCGCCATATGCCCGCCGGGCCCTTAGCAGTTAGCTATATCTCATTCGGCAAAGAGACGTTCTGAACTAAGGCGATCGGTCGCGCAGCGGACCCTTGGTCGAATCCAGAATCAATCCGATGTGCCCGTTCCCCAACGGATCGCATTCTTGAGAAGTTGTTGGTAGGCCTCACTGGTCCAGGCCCCACGGAAGTGAAGTGGCACCACATGGTCCGGATCGATATTGGTCGCTACGGTCACCTGAACATTTGTCGTTGGGGTGTGGCAATGCCCGGGGGCGAAATAGGCGACAGCTCCCTTGCCTACCTCTCGCACGTACCCCAACGCCCGGTTCTTGCCATCGGGCAGCAGCGAAGTGTCCTCGCCATATATTTCCTCTACATATCGCGGTGCTTCGATGTCAGATGTGGTCAGTAGCACCTGTGTATCCGGGTGGATGACTTCGATCATGTAGGGCTCGTCCTTGATAGCAAACGAAGCGGGCAAGTTCTGCATAAGCGGGTGGCTCTGATCGCACACGTCCACGGTGAATTCACGAATCGGCGGATGGGTTAAGAAGAACCCGCCCAGGGCGTCATGGTACGCCGACTTGACCCAGCGGCGCATGCCACTGCCATCGACCCGTACCGCCTTGCCGCCAGAGCTGCCATGGAGGGCGAGCCAGCGTCCGCCTTCGTTCATCCAGTCCTGGATGAAGGCCGTCTGTTCATCGTCGGCAAACGGGCCGGCGACGTAGGTGACGAGGAACTGGCAGTCGCGGAGCCATTTGTCACAGTCGGTAAAGTCGTTGCTCACGGTTGCGTGGACGTCTTCATTTGACTGTAACGCCTGCAGAAGCTGCACTCTGGCGAAGTCCATGTCGTGACCGGCGTGTTGACCCGGTGGAAAGCCTCCGGCAACTAAGTGGGTGCGAATTGTTGTCATTTTGGGTTCCTCTTGAAAGGGGGTTTGCGTTTGGCAGGACTGATACAGTTCAGCTCGCCGTGGCGACCTTGGCCCTGCGCGTAAAGATGGATGTGATAAGAGACAAAATCGTGCCGATGAACATGGTCCCGATAAACCCCATCACGGGGGTCGCGATGGGACCGATGAGCATTTTTTGCATCTCTATTGCCGGGCCGAGCTGATCTTCCGGCAGGCCCTGGCTTCGCAATGTCTCTTCCGCGACTGCCGTGACGCGACTTGCCAGCTCCAGATCGATGAAGCTCCAATGGACGATCAGGTAGACGGTCGTCACGAGGGCGTAGTAACAGATGATCATCACCCCGAGGCCGAAGGTCTCGCCATAGCCTATTACCAGCGTTTCGGCTTTCCTGTAGGCGATCTGTCCCCACAGGATAATCCCCAATAGTACCGGGTAGCTGGCATACTGGCTGAGCGTAGATTCGGACATGTCGAGCAGGAAGAACAGCAGCGTCAGTACGATTGACACTGCCGCGCCGATGAGGCCGAACTTGAGCGCGAACTTGAACAAGGATATTGATTCGTTTGCCATGGGATGGTTACTCCTCGGTGACGGACTTGATGTCCACAAACCAACGATTGCCTCCTCCGCCAGATGGTAGAGGACGACGTCTATGCGGTCAACACATTGGGGCTGAAGGCTCCGTCATGGGTCCAGCACTTCGGCGAGCGTGACGGCCCGGCCCAGTTTCGCGGACGCGTAAATGGCGTCCATCAGTTCGCTCTGATGCACGCCGTTCTCGGCAGACGTGGTGGGCGCTGATTTGCCTTGCATTAAATCGACAAAGTGTCGTGTCGGGGTTACGGTTGTTGCGCCAAGCTCGTTACTCAGGTCGATCTGCTCGTCCTTGTCCCATGCCTGAATGCGCTGACCAGCCCAGGGGTCGATGCGCACGCGTCCCTTATCGAATATGAACACCATGTCCGCCGTCGCTGATGCACAGTTGCCGTTGACCGTCACACTGGCCAACACATCATTTTCAAAACGAATGTTAATCACGCTGTTGATGTCGACTTCGCAGCCGTAGGTTTCAATAAACGCAGAGACCAGCTTGGGTGATGATGCAACCGACCACACCAGGCTGCACAGTGAATGTGCGCCGCTGTCATAGGCCTGACCACCGCCGGATAGCCGAGGGTCCTGGCGCCAGGTGCCCGTGGTTCCCCGCATCCAGTTCTGGGTCAGATAGCCATTGACCATCTGCAGGTTACCGAAACGCTGATCGGTGATGATCTTCTTCAGCAGAGCGAGGACTGGTGTGCACGGGCTGTTGTAGCCGATGATAAACGTCTTGTCGCTCTGGGTTGCTCTATCGCGCAGGGCATAAGCATCCTTAATTGAGGTCACCATGGGCTTTTCCAGCAGGATGTGTACGTCCGCATCCAGTGCCTGACCGGCATGAGCATAGTGCAATGTATGGGGAGTGCAGACGATGACGCCATCGAGATTGGATTCGTCGTACATCTTCTGAGCATCCGTGTAATGTGACGGCACGTGGTGGGTGCCGGTGAAGTACTTGGCTGCAAACGCTTCGGTAATGTCTGCGCTGAGATCGCTCAGCGCCACCACTTCGACTTCGTCACCCATATTGATCAATCGTTCAGCATGGATTCCAGCCATCATGCCGTCACCCAGCAAGCCGATTCGCAAAGTCATTGAACTCTCCTTTATGCACTACCAAACCATGCCAAACACCCTAAACCGAACCGTATGACAACTCAACTCTCGGAGCAGTGGCGACCATGAGCCGTCTAAAAAGAGAGTGACTTGTAAAGCTGACGCTTTCATAATGGAGTCAAACAGAGTGGCATAACCAGGAGGCCCTCATGATCATCTGCCTAGACCACATCGGCGTTGTTGCACACACAATTGAAGAAGCAATGGGCGTTCTCGATGCCAAACTCGGCTTTCCTCTCGATGCCAGCCGTTCACCCCTGCCGGACGGCGCCTATTTTGCACCGGAAGGCACGCACAACTACTTTTTCCAGGTAGGTGAAGGTCAGACTCAAGTTGAGGTCCTCATCCCCGTCGTCCCCGAAGCCGGAACCTACAAGTATCTGCAACGATTCGGCCCAGGTCTGCACCACTGGGGCTACGGCTGTGACAGCGTTGACGAGGAAGCAGCGCGCCTTCGTGCACAGGGCTTGCGACAGATAGATTTGGGCGTGCCGAATCCCCAACCCAACGCGGCGGCTTTCTTTCATCCCAAGTCGGCGGGAGGGATACTCACCGAACTTGTGCCGGTACGCCGCAGCAGTAGTTGAGCAGTCGAGACCATCAGCTACGTCTGGTGAAGACTTCACCCGATGCTTTCCGGATCAAGAGACGGATAATCTCAATCCTTTGACTTGGTATCACTCAGGCTGATACATCCGTGTGCACGCGTGGGTCTCTGTAGCGACGTGTGATTGGGCTCAGGGGGAAACGATCGGATCTGGACAGCGATCACGCAGGCCACAATCGGCGCAATAATTCCCGACCCAGAACTCATCGAACAACGTAGAGAGCCTGCCGACCCAACCGGGATCGCGGGTCACTATGCCCAATTCAAGATTGCGCCGTTGTGGCTTTCTTACACCAAGTCCGGCCCCGGTAAAATTTGCCGAACCCATGTAGGCGAACCGCCCATCCACGATGGCCATTTTCCAATGGGAGCGAGGGCATATCTGCAGTTCCAGCCCACCGCCAATCAGGTGACCGCAATCCTCAAGCGTGTCACGAAATGGTCGCGACGGCAACTCAGAGTGGATGACGCGAAACCGGACGCCTTCTGCAGCCATAAGGTCGAAGCGCTCAAGTATCGGCATATAGCCACGAACCTTGGCTACATGCATGTCTTTGAGATTGGCAGTAGCGATCCAAACGGTGCGTCGTGCCTCCAGGACTTCATCCAGAATCACCTCTTGATGCAGGTCGAAACCGTGTACCAGTTTAGTATCTTCAGGCATTTTCAGCTTACGTAGTGGTGCTTGAGAAAAGGAGTATGGCCGAATTCTGTAATCCTGGCGAGCCGGAACTGGCGGGCGGGTAAGGCGTTCTGGAAACGAAAACCTGATAGACAGCATTTTGCCTGGGTCGCCACACTAGCTTGTCTGTTGGATCCACCTGATGACGATACTCATTGGGCCAGGAACAGTCCATTGCATTGCCACTGTCCATCCCGGCTCAGATGGTATACTTTGCTTGAATCTATCGCTGCGGTAGTATGGATCCTCCCCAAGAGCACGGAAAGGCAGGGAGAAGAGACACTAAAATGTCAGCAAACTATCATTTGCGCCGCGCCTGTGGTATATGGTTAGCCAACTTCGTACCCATCACTATGATGACGCTGGTATATCTAGTGCTGAGCATTGTGACGCTTGGATTCATGTCAGCGGTATTGGAGGTGGGTTTCATGCACGCCTTGCTTCGGTTGATCAGGGAGGAGAGGAGGCCCCAAGTAGGCGATCTCTTCTCACACATGCACGTGTTCTTCCCTCTTCTTGTATTCACTATAGCGGTGGCGATTATCGCGGTGATATGCGTGGTCCTGCTGAGGGTGGCGGGCATCATCCTATTAATTACCATCGCGTTCTTTTGCATCTACATGCTGACCTTTATGGCAGATCAAAAAGTCGGTGTAATCGATGCGATAGAGGACAGTGTCGACCTGGCCGTCCACGGAGACATTGCCCAGCACATCGGTGTCCTGGTCATCTATCTACTCGTGAAGGTGTTGGGGTCCACCATCATCCTGTTGCCTGTGACCGAACCGATAGCAATCATATTTTTGGTCTTGGTTTATCTGGATCGGACAAAGCGCAGGAACGCATCCAGCCAGGGTTTCACGTTGGACCTGTAGAGTTTCCCATGGGGTGTCGGGCAAACCCTCAATCGATTCGTGTCTTGACCGGCTCCATGAATTGATGGAGCAATCGGTCGTCTGACTACTAACGCATTAACGCTTGGTATTGTCGGTTTCTCAAGGAGTCCCAGCACGCCCGGTTGGATTCCATGCTGGAGATGTCCGCCTCACTGCAGGCGTTAGCGCTTCAGACGGAGGATCACGCCGAAGCCGTGAGAGCGATCATCGAAAAACGCCCACCGCAATTCAAGGGAGATTGAATCCCGATTGGATTGTGAGGAATGGAGTGGCGATCAGGTTGGATTGGTCAGTTGTCCAGGAGGTCGTATTTCTTCAGGTACCCTCTCAGTTGATGGTAGGTGACTCCCAGAATCTCAGCCGTTTTCTTCTGATTGAACTGGCAGGTTGCCAGGGCGGATTCGATCAGTGAGATTTCATACTCCTGTATGGAAGTGCGCAGGTCGAGCGGGAATTCGACCTCTGCAGACGGTTGCCCGGCGCTGTCAGCCGAATTGGCTTCTGAGGCCGATGCCGCTTCAGGCGTAACGGATCTTGGCTTGATGCGAAATGGCGAATCAAACGGATCGATCGATATCTCGTCGATCAATTCGTCCGGTTCCTGGCAACGATAGACGCTCCTTTCAACCACGTTTTTCAGTTCGCGGATATTACCGGGCCAGTGGTAGCTGTGCAGGTCCTTGCTGGCTCTGTCACTAAAGCCGGGAAAATACTCGCGATTAAGATCCAGGGCCATATTCATGCCAAAATACTCGGCCAGTAACATGATGTCGTCCTGTCTTTCCCGAAGGGGGGGCAGGGTGATCACATCGAAAGCCAGACGGTCCAACAGATCCTCGCGGAATTTCCCCGCACCTGCCAGAGTTGGCAGGTCATCATTGGTGGCAGCGATCAGACGGACATCGGTGTTGATGGTTCTGCTGCCACCGACTCGTTCGAATTCACCATATTCGATGATCCTCAGCAGCTTTTCTTGGACCAGCGGCGACGTGGTGGCTAGCTCATCCAGAAACAGCGTTCCCTTGTCTGCTCGTTCGAATCGCCCCTTGTGGAGTTTTGCGGCGCCGGTGAAAGAACCGGCTTCGTGTCCGAACAACTCCGATTCCAGCAGGTTGTCGTTGATGGCGGCACAGTTCATCTTCAGGAATTCTTGATCCCATCTCTGCGACAGGTAGTGTAACCGCGCGGCAATCAGCTCCTTACCGGTACCGCGCTCGCCTACCAGCAATACCGGCTTGTTCAAAGGGGCGATCTGGGAGACGAACTCCAGAATCTCCAGGAACGATCTGGATTCACCGATCAGTCTTTCTGCATGTTGATCATTCGCCATGGGATTAGCCCTTCTAGCAGCTCTTCACGCAGTCCATGCGGAAGATTGAATTGGAGGTACAACTTGATAGCTAATATGTGGTTAGAACCACTAACACGGTGGTATTTCTCGCCATCCGGTCATCATACAACATTTCGATGGCTATAAAAAATCTTTATATAACAGTGGATTACGATTGCTCACCGAGCTGGCACAGAAAGTGTATCCAATTGTCTGTAGTATCCGAAGGCAATCGAATCGGATAATGTGCCAATCGTTGCATTCCTGTATATATTGGCAATTCAAAGTTGTTCTACTACATAAGGATAATTCCTGATGACAATCATTCGACGTGCCGGGTTCCTTTGGGCTGTTCTTCTATTACTTGGCCTTTGGCAGTCAGCCAGCTCTGCCGCGACAAGTGAAGTAGCACCGGGCTTTACCAGAGCTCAAGCAAAGGCGGGCGGCAAGGCTTACCAGCAATACTGCGTGGAATGCCATGGGCCGGAGTTGGAGGGCGTTGCCATTGTACCGCCTCTTGCCGGGTCTCGTTTTGATCAAAGCTGGCGTGGCAAGTCTGCGGATATACTGTCATTCCATCTACGTCGAATGCCGCCGCTGCCCGTTGCAGAACCGGGAAGTCTGGGCGACGAGACTTACGCGAACATCCTGGCGTTTATACTGAAATCCAACGATTTCAAACCGGGCCGTAAGAAACTGCCTGCTGATCTGGCTGCGCTGGGTACGCTGACCATTCCGAAGTTGGAGGGAGTGGAATATGATCCGGTAGTGCCTGTCGAAATGTCGGCTGCTCAGGCGGCGATGCTGAAAAACCTTCCCAATGTAACCGATCAGATGCTGCGAAATCCGTCGCCAAATGACTGGCTGCATTGGGGGCGCACCTACAACGGCCAGAGTTACAGTCCATTGAAGCAGATCAATAGAGATAACGTAAAGGAGCTCAGGCCGGCGTGGCGTGCGCCACTGATCCAGGGCACGAGTATGTCCATGCCCGTCGTGCATCAGGGCGTCATGTTCCTGCAGGCCTACCCTGATACAGTGCTGGCAATGGATGCCACCAACGGCGCCGTGTTGTGGCGGTATAAGCGAGAGCTGCCCCGATCATCCAAGAAGATGGGCCTTTCTCTGCATGAAGACAGGATCTACGTGTCCACCTCCGATCTGCATGTAATCGCGTTGAATGCCAGGACCGGTGAATTGGTTTGGGATCACACCATGGAGCTTGGCTCAGAGGGGGTGCCTCGCGGGGAATACCAGACGCGAGGCGCGCCATTGATTGCCGGCAACGTAGTCATCCAGAGCACCTTGTCATTCAGAGTGCCTAAAGGCTCGTATATCATTGGAATAGATCGAAAATCCGGCAAGGAGGCCTGGAGATTCAATACCGTCGCCTGGCCAGGTCAGCCGGGGGGCAATACCTGGAACGGGATTCCCGTTGAGGAACGTAACGGTGGTTCGGTTTGGCAACAGGGAACCTACGATCCCGAATCCAATCTTGTCTATTACGGCATCGCACCGACCTATGATACGGCGCCGCTCTTGGTTCCCTCGCAGGAGGAGGGCGTCACCAACGAAGCCATGTACACGAATTGTACCGTGGCCTTGAACGCTGATACGGGCGAACTGGTCTGGTATTTTCAGCACACGCAGAATGATCAGTGGGATATGGATTGGGCGTTCGAACGCACCATCGCTGAATTGCCCACTAAGGATGGCGGCACGGTAAAGGCTGTTATGAATGTAGGAAAGAATGCCATGCTCGATGCGCTGGATGCGGCTACCGGGCAATTCCTGTTCTCATTGGATGCCGGGGTGCAGAATGTGATCACTGCGGTCGATCCTATAACGGGTGCGAAGACCATCGATCCTACGAAAATGCCAAATCCCGAGAACTCCAGCGTCATCTGTCCGGTGCCGTTTGGCGCCCGAGCCTGGCCGCAGACGTCATACAGTCCCGACACGAACTATGTGTATGTGCCGATTACTGAATCGTGCTTTGGGATCACTGAAACAGACAAAGGCGGCAGGCTGCTGACGACCGGCGTTAGTTTTACCGGTGCGCCACAGCCTGATCTTGACGACGGCATGATGGGGCGTGTGCAGGCCATTGACGTTGCCAATCGGCGACTTGCGTGGAATACCGATCAGGTTACGCCGCCGTCCACTGGCATGTTGGCCACCGCCGGCGGGCTGGTCTTCTCCGGTGACATCGATCCTTCGCTTAAGGCCTTCGATGATGCGACGGGTAAGCTGTTGTGGCAGGCCGCGCTTGACGACCTACCCACGTCGAGTCTTATATCCTACAAAGTGGGCGAGAAGCAGTATGTGGCTGTTGTGCTTGGGATGACGAACAATTTTATCCGGGACATTACCAGGCACTACAGACGATGGAGTAATACCAAGGGCAAGTCAGGGGATCGGGGAGGCGCATCAATCTGGGTGTTCGCGTTGCCATAATGCAGTTCATTCCAGTGGCGAACCAGCTACAGAACAACAGCAATGGCAACAAGATCGTCATCGAGACCTCAGCCAGCGCAAATCTGCGTCATCTTGAATTCAGTAGTATTTTGTAAACCTGATAGGTGAATCGGGGGCTACCAACGGGGTCTATTTTCGATCGGCAGGAGGGGTGGTTTCCATAAGTATGAGACCATGCCAGTCGCGTACTATAAAATCTCTCGCCTGTTCGCAAAGCATACGCGCGGAAGCCCCTTCAACTTTGATATCAACGGTCCAGGGCGCTATCGTGGCGTCATCGTGTGTCGGGGACTTTTTGGCGGTGCCTTCCTGGGACAGTCCTGTCAAGGACCCTTGATCGTTCAATTCCAGCACACCCGTGCTCCCGTTTTTCTTTACTGTGTAGGTTTTAAGTAGAGTCTGCTCATAAAGTTGTTAAGAAGGTTAAGACCCCATCGCCCAGCCAGCCAACCCGGAAGCTGGGTT
>MDTC01258760.1_pt1 | contig 15197 bp, 10 predicted proteins | sample 811181 | NCBI WGS metagenome assembly MDTC01 (sample SAMN05326644, study PRJNA326480) | marine metagenome | isolation source: seawater | place: Pacific Ocean: North | collected 2011 | reverse complement strand
TTTTTCGAACCCTCCGACCCGGCCCTGGAAAAATGGACATTTTTCGCAGACATGCTAATTTATGCTAACCAAATCTTGCAATGATTTTCGTCAATATATACTTACCATATTATGTAATAATATAATATATGTATATAAAATAGTTTGCTGCAGCAAGTGCGAAACTGCACAAAAATGCTAATATTTCTTGCAAAAAATGCCTTACTTTATCGGTATAATCACTTACTATCAATATTAATTATACCACGAGCAATGCCGACAGTAGTCAAAACGAGCAATTGAGTAATAACGAGTTTGCTGCATAATATTGCATTATATACAATTTAGCACTGCGTAATTCATAATACAAATGGATAAAGATGTAACAAAAAATAAATATACAAAACCTACTGATTATACATATATGTATATTCCCTAAGCTAATAGGTATTACTATTATAGATATACAAAATGAGTATGGTAATACTAGGTAATATATTATTTATTTGATAAGAAACCAATCATATTTTTATGTTACAATAACTATAGGGGCAATTTTCGAGTTTTTATTGAAATTGATATGGAAAACTCCCAAAATGCTAATTTATGCTAACTAGTTCATGCATATTTATCGTGTATATATTACCTTATATAAATAGGTGGTCATCATATACAATATGGATTATATTTTGCACGAGTAATAGCAAAAATATGAAAAATGCTAACTAAATCTTGCGATTTCTTGCATAACCTATTTAGGTGATATGAATTATTATTCTTATAATGTCCGCATTGTAATAAGATTAGTATAATAACTATAAAAAGCGAGTTTAGGAGTTTTTGGAGCAAAAATAATATAGTTATTATCTATACTATATGTTTGAGTGTAGATTGTGTGAATACACTACTGACCGTAAGATAAATTATAACCGTCATTTGGCTACACGTAAACACATTATTATTTCACAGAAGCAACATTTTGAATGTGACCAGTGTAACTTTATTACTACAAACAAGCATAATTATACTGTTCATTTAAAAACGCGTAAGCATTTGATGAATAATAACAATAATAGTAATAATAATAGTAACGAGAATATAAAACATATCTGTCAATATTGTAATAAAACGTTCAATCATATTGCTAGTCTAAGTCGTCATAAACGCAGTTGCACTTCAATGAATATGGCAGTTGTACCGATATCGGACACGAACGACCAAATTGTTACCATGTTAGAGCGACAACAAGGGGTTATAAATGAATTGGTTACTAAAGTAGAAGAGAATGGAGCAATGACGAATATCACAAACAACAATACTACCAACAATAATAACAAGTTTAATCTCAATATATTTTTGAACGAGACATGTAAAGATGCAATGTCAATCGAAGACTTCATGAATAATTTGAATATCCAAATAGAAGACATTGAATATATGGGCAATCACGGATACGTGGAAGGTATGACGCATATCATAATGGATAGACTAAACGCACTTGATATAACAGAGCGTCCGTTTCATTGCACCGACGTGAAGCGAGAAACAATGCATATAAAACGACAAGATACCTGGCGAAAAGACATTGACGACGAACAAATAAAGCACTTTGTAACAATCGTGTCCAGTTTGAATTACCGTAAACTACCGGATTGGAGAGTGCAACACCCCCAATGCTTGGATATTACTCATCCCGATTTCGAATATCATTTGCATTTACTCGGTAGGGTGTTAGATGGGTATCAAAATAGCAATTTGGATAAACGCGTAATAAAAAATCTTGCTAAACATACGGCCATTAACCGCCAAACTTACATGAAATTGGGCAAAAAAAAGAATTGATATGTAAAAATGTTCTCATCTACATATCAAATCAACGAAGAAGTTTCAATAACATCAAATCGTTATACGGGTATAGCATATACAAATCATATGTGATCAATGTTATACCTACCAATATCAATAGGTCTCTTGTCGGTTCTTTACCGATGTCTACCTTGAAATATTTCATAATATGAAATGGTATATCAATAAACTTTGTATAAGGTTTATCTGTTTTACTACAATATTTCCCAGAATACATGGTAATTATGCAGTCACTGAACAACAACCATGTAATTATAACGCCGCTCATCCAAATCAAATGAAGTTCATAATAACCGTGCAAAAACGGTGTTAATCCAAACATGGCAGTCACGTGATGAACTAATATAGATAGCACACCCAAAATGCTATGGGAACAGTCTTTGATACTCGTATCAAAATATATTTGAATCAATATCAATACAAAAAATAGTTTTGTATACACGTCCATTTACAATATGGCTACAAAAAACATAAATACAAATGCGAAAAATACAAATGTAAAATACAAATGTAAAATACAAATGTAAAATACAAATATTTGTAAAACAATGTAAAAAGAACAATACAATATTTCCATCATGTCTTCTTTTGCAGAAGGGCGCCCGACCGCATATTCCGAGTTCATCGCAAACAACTATGTTTCAACCTGGAAAACAACAATTGGCGCCGGAGACGTAGACGCATGTCTCCAAACTATTACAGATATTACAGCATTCAGCTCGCAAAAACAAATGTGGGCGGAACCATATATTTTACAAGTATTGCCTGACTTGTTGGAATGTATATCGCATCACAAATTGGGCAAATCGGCGACAGAATGCTGTCAAACGATTTTGTCCAATCTCAACGTGCAAAGTGTAAAGACTGTAATCGAACTAATTTATACGTCGTTCGGTTCCATGAAATGGCAAACCAAGTGTGGCGGATTAGTATTATTGGCGTCGTTGGCTACGCAAAATAGACCAACCGAAGGATTATCAATCAACGTGACTGACGTTGTAAAACAGAACTTATACCATATTATTTTGAAACTTATTGAAGTCGCAAACGACGTAAAGCGCGAAGTCAAACTTAAGACGCGCGAAGCATTCCACGAACTGTGTTCAACTATCGACAATGTAGACATTATGAAAATCATTCCCGACGTTATCCAAGCATATATGGAACCAGTAAAGCATACTGAGTCGGCGTTGAATAAACTGGTCGCAACGTCGTTTATCAATGACGTGGATTCGTCCACACTTGCGCTGTTAGTACCAATTCTAACAAAGGGTATGCGTGAGCGCAAGGTCGCGTCCAAGCGTTGTTCGGCGCTCGTCATTGGAAACATGTGTAAATTGGTGAATGACCCCAGAACCGCGGCACTTTTCTACCCGGTATTGAAACCAGTATTGGAGCGCGGAATAGAAGAAATCGCGGTCGAAGAGGTCCGCAATGTATGTAATACGTCGTTGGAAACTCTACAGCGCGTTTCGTCAGAGGCGGCAACCATTAGCGATGCAGTTATGACAAAAGACGAATTAATCGCATATATCAAACCCTGTGTGGAAAAACATACACAAGATGCAGTCATTATCCAGCACATGGCGGCATGTTGTGAAGAATTGGTCCAAACGAATACCCGCTCTCCCGAACAGTGGAAGCAGTGTGTGGCTCCCTATATGCAGTGTTTTATTGCTGACGAAGCCGTATTGCAAGAAATTGTTACGGCGATCCACCAAGAAGGCACGAAGAACCTCACTCCCGACCGCGTGGACCCAGAAGACGAAGAAGAAGATTTATGTAACGCCCAGTTTTCATTGGCATACGGAACCCGCGTATTATTGCATCAAACCCCGTTTCGCGTGAAAATCGGTCGCAAATATGGTTTGGTCGGTCCAAACGGCGCGGGTAAATCCACATTGATGAAGTCCATTGCCGGCGGAAATCTACATGGTTTCCCCGAACATTTGGTCACTGTATATGTAGAATGCGAAATTATCGGAGAAAAGGCGGATATGACCGTATTGGACTACATTATGACGGATGAAAAGGTGAAACAATGCGGTTGCACGGAAGAATCCGTGAAAGAAATGCTGACAACCATGGGGTTCGGTGTTTCGCGAACGGCTGCTGCGATTGACGCGGGCGTCAGCACGTTATCGGGTGGTTGGAGAATGAAGTTGGCGCTTTCGCGAGCAATGTTGTTGAACCCCGATATGCTTTTGTTGGATGAGCCTACAAATCATTTGGACCAGTTTGCAGTGAAGTGGTTGATCGATTATTTGATTGAATTGAAGTCATGCACGTGTCTTCTGGTTTCACACGATACCAAGTTCTTAGACGCGGTATGCACAAATATTATCCACTATGAAAATCTCAAACTGAAGAGCTATCGCGGTAACCTGTCCGATTTTGTGAAACAAAAGCCCGAAGCAAAGGCCTATTATGAGCTGTCGAGTGATATGGTGGCATTCAGTTTCCCCGAACCAGGTCAATTGGAGGGTGTCAAATCGCTTACAAAGGCGGTTTTGAAAGCGAAAAACATTTTTTTCCAATATCCTACTGCACCATTGCCGCAATTGGTGGATGTATCGATTCAATGCTCATTGGCATCCCGAGTTGCGGTGGTGGGTGTAAATGGCGCGGGAAAGTCTACATTGGTAAAACTGATGGTCGGTGAGTTGGAACCCGATCAAGGAACCATTGACCGCCACCCCAATTTACGTGTCGCCTATGTTGCCCAGCATGCATTCGCCCATATTGAGGACCATTTGGAGAAAACGCCGGTAGAATACATTATGTGGCGGTATCGCGGCGGCCGTGACAAGGAAATGGTGCAAAAGGATTCGGTTACTATGACACAAGAAGAGATTGAGGCCATACGCAAAAAGGCCAAAGAAGAGAAGAGTGGTATAGTGGAAGAAATCAAGGCGCGCCGAACGGGTAAGCGTGAACACGAATATGAAATCATATGGGAAGGACTTGGTATGGAAGACAGTTGGCACACCCGCACGGAACTCTTACAAATGGGTTATAAGAAGTTGTTGGACGAGAAAGACGAGCAAATTGCGATGGAGTCCATGTTGGGTCAGCGTAAATTGACTACAGGTGAGATCCAGAAACACTTTGACGGATTCGGATTAGAACCCCAATTCGCACAACATACCAAAATGGGAGCATTGTCGGGCGGACAGAAGGTGAAAGTGGTACTGGGAGCGGGTCTATGGAACTTGCCGCATTTGGTTATTTTGGACGAGCCTACCAATTTCTTGGATCGCGATTCGTTGGGCGCACTTGCTTCCGCAATCAAAGAGTTCAAGGGCGGTATTTTTATGATTTCACACAATGCCGAGTTTTATGAAGCACTCTGTCCGGAAAAATGGATATTGGAATCTGGACGTCTTACAGTGATGGGTGCCGAGTGGATGGAAGAAGTTGAAAAAGCACGTAAAAAGGCGGAAAAGTTGGCCAAGCGGGGGTTGTCTTTCATGAACGGACAAGAAGAAGAAAAGAAGGACGCTTTGGGAAATACTATCAAAACTGAATCGGGTGGACCTAAACCCGAGGACCTTAGTCGTGCCGATAAGAAAAAGTTGATGAAACAGCGAAAGGAAATGCTGAAAAACGGTGAAGATACATACGATATCGACCAATTATTGGGTCTATAAAAAACACGGATAAAAAACACGGATAAAAAACTCAAATCAAAAAATAGGAATATAAAATAATCTCGCGTGAAATTATTATATATTCTCGTCGAACATGGTATATTATGGATATAATTTTACCAACATCAATTCGGGAGGTCTAGGCGCAATCATACATTCCGTGTTGCTAGCCAAAAAGTATGCGAATGAAAATCATTTGGATTTAGTTTTCGAAGAAGAAGGCTACGATATTCCCAGATTGAATGGCAGTGTAAATGACCATCCGTCAATAGAAACCAAGACGTGGCATTCCTATTTCAAGTCATTTGATATCATGAAACAGTCTGAATGTAACGGTAGTTGGCCAATATATTTACCGGATACGACTGACAACAAAGCCGACCGAACCGTGTATAAGAACATTTTACAAAAAGAAATATGGCAAATGCACGACCATATCGCAAATGAAATAGATGCGTTGGTATGTAAAACCCCGTTTGAACCGTCAACTGATGCAGTGTTGCATGTTCGTAGGACAGACAAAGTAACCGAAAACCCAGAAATCGTCCCACTCGAAGTGATTATCCGCGACTGTGAACGCGTGATAGATAGAGAACCTGATATCAAACGCCTTTATATTTGCACCGATGACCCATCAATATGTGTTGAAATACGAGAACATTTTGCAAAAAAGCAATTCCCCGTCGTATGGGATACAACTGAAACGGAAGAACCATTACAATTATTACGATGGAGTGGAAAATTGGACAAATTAACCGCACAAGAAGAGACGATGAACGCATTTAAAAATATATTTATTATGCGCGATGCCAAGTATTTGATTGGCGGCAGAATGTCGTATTTTTTCCGCATAGGTGAGTTATTACGTGACGACGACAATGTGGTGAATACGCAAGACAACGATACATTCGGTATTGCGCCATATATCAAAGAAACGTATTTGGTTAGACCACACAAGCCCAAACGTTTTACAAACTTTGTAAATAAACAACTTAATCTTTTATCATATCAAAAAGAGTATATTGAGAACCCACATGTAATTATTCACGATTTTATTGATAAAAACGTGGCAAATATATTAGAAAACGCACTGTCAAAGTATAAATGGTGGTCATATTCTATGTTGCCGACCCAAATGTATGGTTGGAAAAAACCGCTTATAACAACGGACGCTGATACATTTAATAATGAGAAGGGATTATGCGAAAATAGTTTAGACGCGGGACATTTTGCATATAGGTTCTCGCGACAATACGGCATTCATTTCAAAACGTGCGAATGTGTAACATGTTGTTTATATGATACATTATCAAGCTGGCCTTTTATCAGCCTACTGGAAACACTCACTGGTAAATATAAGTTGGTGGCGGGAGAAATCATAATCAGTCGCTTTGAAAAGGGCGATTTCTTGTCAGTTCATCATGATATTGGAAAGGGAGACATTGCACTTACACTGTCATTTACAAAAGATTGGAACCCATCATATGGTGGCATATTGCATTTTTGCGATAAAGACGGTAATATACATAAGTCAAATGTTCCACAATTAGGAACTGCATGCATATTCGATGTAATCGATGGAAAAACAGACCATTTTGTATCACACGTCGCGGCGAACAAAGACCGATTTATGGTGACCGCGTGGTATTCATCGATATTGTAAAACAAACATGATTGAAAAGACATAGAATAAACGCGATAAATACATGAACGAATGATTTTAAACCCATTATTAATAAAACAGCTAATAACCACTGTAATTGCGCCACATGGAATGACTGATTTGATACATGCAAAGTTATATAATACGACGGATACTCTGTATACAATCAATTCCGTCAATTTCGGGGCTACGTTGCTTTTGGAAAGCGCACATGTGCCATATGTATTGGATATCGCGTTCATTCTCAGTTCTATTATCCATTTTCGTCATGATATGCCAAAGTACAAAGGCGTGGATCCGATGTGGATTTCAGCCATATTCGTGGCGCTCACCGTGACATTTCAAGTGGATTTATTTATGGCATTCATGGTGGCAGTGCACGTGCCCAACCATTACAAAATGAATTGGAAGTTCATAGAAACCGATGTTCCGAATAACGTGGCATTATTGTTATTATCTACATTGGTGTTCTCTCAATTTACCGGATTGCCGGATGATATATTGTTTTCGCCGTTTTTGATGGATATTAGTAAGGGTTTCATCATAAGTCACATATTATACGAAGAAACGTGTATACATTCGCCGAAAAAATTGCAATAGGTTCTCAACTGTTGATTACAAATGTAAATAATATAATACAAATTGTAAACTGCATATTCGGTAATAATATTTGTTTAGAACAAAATCATCAATGATAATATAGACATCAATCATGATTTCAGCGCGCTATAATTATATTGTTCACTCATTATTGGTCGAAAATTACAATCTGCGATGTAAATATGCGGAATGTCATGAGAAAATGGAGGCAATGGAAGCGAACGAGAAACTATTAATGGATTTCATACAGACAAACTATGACATGTCGGGGGAATATGTCAAATCATATGACGGATCGGGTAACATGTTGTCATGTATGCATATGGACGCATCGGGTGATTTCATACCATGCGTATTACCACCAACCGACGACAAGAATGAGGACGACTACCAATGGCAACCGGTGATTATCGAGCCAATGTCGTTTTTTACTACACAACAATACGATTGTAGTATGGGTGAATACGATTGTAGTATGGCGAGTTCTCACATGAAATAACAAACTAAAAAATGAGTTAGATATAAGAACTGTATTATAATAAACGACATGAGTAATCAAGACTATATTACAGGAATAGATGATTTGAATAAAATGCTAGACCTTAACCGCCAAAATAGTCACAAAGAACCGTGGAATAAGTTGGACAAGGGTACTCGAATGAAAAAGCTAAAAGAATACGCCCAACATTTCGGGGAAGAACACAAGAAGACCGCAAAAGAAGTAAAGCTATTATATACTTTTTTCGTCCAATGTGTGGAAAAGAACCGATTGAACCGAACAAAAGATGTGGTATATGACCGGAAAACGATGAAAATTACAGATATTCCTGGTCTGTTTTTCAAAACAGGTTCTCAAACATATACTTTGAAGAGTCTAGAAACAAATCGCGTATCTGCACTGAGTTCGTTAACACCAAGAAGAACGAACAAGAATAAGTCGGCATTGAAAATCAAAGAAGATGTTCCAACTGAAGTATTAGATATAACTAGCGAAGAAACATAGAAATAATATGATATGTAATACAATACAAAATGCGTGCATCACTGTTAAATAAACTTTTTCAACATGTATTATCGATATCCGCCACACACGGTATCGACGAATCGCATGGTATGATGCATGCAATGAACACCTTGCATTTTGCACGAGAATTATTTAACAGCGAACGAACATATCGTCCAAACCTGCGTGAGCATGAAGACGTCATATATACGTCGGCTATTATGCACGATATGTGTGATAAAAAATACATGGACGAAGAAACCGGATTTGAAAAGTTCAAGCCGCTGTTGATATCGGAGTTGACCCCCGACGACGTGAATGCTATTGAAAAAATCGTGAAAACAATGTCATATTCCAAGGTGAAAGAAAACGGATTTCCATACATGGGGGCATATCAATCGGCATATCATATTGTCCGCGAAGCCGATTTATTAGGGGCATATGATTTTGATCGGTCCATGATATATCATTTGCACAATACAACTCCTGATATAGAACAAGCATTCCAAAACGCGTGTGAAATATTTGACAATCGTGTTTTGAAACACAATGACGATGAACTATTTGTAACTGAAAGTGGTCGTAGAATGTCACTGCATTTGCACCAATTGTCGTTGATCCGCCGCGCATCGTGGCAAGAACTACTATCGGGTAAGCGACGGAAATTGTAACGTTACTCCGACTAAAAAATACTGCGGTAAAACAACATATAGATTATTTACGACTAATCTATATGGCAATTACGGTTACTACGTGCGGAAGCTCGGAATATACACCGAGTGATGAAGAAAGCACACTCGTAACCAGCATATCTTTAGTAACAACAATATCATTTAATAGTGACGACACTGCGAATGTATCTACTTGTGCAAGTGTGGAGAGTGCATTATCTGAACCCGATAAACCCACTGTTCAAGAATGGTGTGAAAATATGAATGAAATTGACATACTTGACATACAAGAGTGCATATATTCGTTAGTTGACGAATACAGCGAACACCGATTGATATATTTATTCAAAGAGGATTTTTATGACAACATGTGTTCTTTCATATGCGATATTCTGTTGCCGAGTATTTGCGAAATCATTAATAATGAATATGAAGATGATACAGATGCAGATGCATATGATGAATTGAGAACATTCATCGAAATGGAAATAGAAAATTACAAATATTTTAGCAAATTCCCCCCGCGCAGTGAAAAAACCACCCCGGGCGTAGATACAGATGACGAATTAACGTGGAAAATAGCGGGATTGATTGCCGTCCCGCAACCCGAACAAAGGACCGACGCGTGGTATGCAGCAAGACACAATATGTTATCTGCAAGCACATTATGGAAAGTTGTCGGCAGCGATGCACAAAAGAACAGTTTGATATATGAAAAATGCAAACCACTCGAAGTTCGGTCGTCGGGGTTCTGCAATACGGCTTCTGCAATGCATTGGGGCGTAAAATACGAACCATTGACGGTAATGATATACGAGGCGAAACATAATACGAAAATCGGGGAGTTCGGGTGTATCAAGCATCCAAAATATGATTATATAGGGGCATCGCCAGACGGCATTGTGGTGACCCAAGATAGTCCATTGTATGGTCGTATGATTGAAATTAAGAACATCGTGAACCGCGAGATAACTGGGCGACCTAAGCAAGAATATTGGGTACAAACACAGATCCAAATGGAAGCGTGCGATTTGAATGAATGTGATTTTGTAGAAACCCGGTTTAAAGAATACGAGAACCAAGCGAAGTTTATGATTGATACAACTGTCGAATATAAAGGCGTGATTCTAGTATTTATTGAACACGGTTCAGATGGCGGTGCGCCGCATTACATATATAAACCGTTTGACATTGGAAATACACAAGACGAAATCGGCGAATGGATGGAAGAACAAAAAAACTTGGAAAGACCGAAGAACCGCGTATTATTAGACGTTCACTATTGGTATTTGGACGAATATTCGTGTGTTCTGGTCCGCCGAAATAGACAATGGTTTAACGAATGCTTGCCGTATGTAACCGAACTATGGAACACGATTGTAAAAGAACGCGTAGATGGGTACGAGCACCGAGCGGCCCGGAAACGAACTCCTAAAAAACCTATATTTCCAGTTGAAGAAGCAATCAATGTAGTGCAAGACGACATATCCAAATCGTATATGATTCAGAATATGCCGTTGCAAAATACCATCAACATGGTCCGCATCGACGAACACGGTAATGTATTGTAGTTTACCAAATATCTATAACAAAACGAAAAATGATATAGATATTTTTCTAGTGTAATACTAATAGTTTATCTTATTATGGATAACAAGTTAGACATTACCACTGACGACGAAGAAATGTTCGTTACGAAACGTGGTGGCAAACAAGAAGTTGTGTCTTTTGACAAGATTTTACGCCGTATTCGTGTATTAGGACAAGAGGCGAATATCAAAATCAATTACACGGCCTTGGTAATGAAGGTGATTGACCAATTGTATAATGGTATTTCCACAGCAAAGATTGACGAATTGACCGCGGAACAATGTGCGTCACTATCGTCCACCCACCCGGATTACAATATATTAGCGGGTCGCATTACTGTTTCGAACCACATGAAGAACACGGAAGCATCGTTTTCAAAAGTAATGAACGTGTTGTATAATTTCAAAGATAAGCACGACAAGCATTCGCCGATTGTCACCAAAGAGTTCATTGATATTGTTAACGAAAATGCAGAAATGTTGGACGCATTGTGCGATTATAATCGCGATTATTTGATCGAGTTCTTCGGGTTCAAGACATTGGAGCGTGCTTATTTGATGAAAGTGAACCGTAAAATCGTGGAGCGTCCGCAACACATGTGGCTGCGCGTTAGTATCGGTATTCACTGGTCTAATATGGACCGCGTAAAGGAAACCTACGATCTGATGTCACAGAAATATTTCACGCACGCTACGCCCACTCTGTTCAATGCTGGAACCCCCCATCCACAGCTGTCGTCGTGCTATTTATTGGCGATGGAAAAAGACAGTATCGAAGGTATTTATAATACACTGAAAGACTGTGCTCTTATTTCCAAGTGGGCGGGCGGTATCGGCTTACATATCCATAATGTTCGTGCATCGGGTAGTCATATTCGCGGAACGAACGGTATGTCAAATGGCATTGTTCCCATGCTGAAAGTGTTTAATAACACGGCCAAATACGTGGATCAATGTGTGCATCCCGAGACGATTATTTACACGAAGGGTGGACCCATTCAAATCCGTGACGTTGTTCCTGGTATCACCAAAGTATTTAATAAAACGGGTGGCTATGAGGTCGTGCAAAAGGTATTGGAGCATAGTTATGATGCCGAAATGTTGCGTATTTCGTTTTGTGACCCGGCGGTCCCGTGTTTGTTTGTGACGCCAGAACACCCAATCAAGTCTATTTTGGCATCGGATATAAACAATAACAGAACGTATTCATGGAACGATGCAAAGGACTTGCAACACGCCGACATGATTGCATTTCCCGTGCCGACATATACGAAGGACCATCCCGGTCTTACGGAAGAAATCTGCGAAATATACGGTATTATTTTGTCGGGATTGGAGGGGACCAACTATACTACGGTGAGCGTCCGATCTGATGTAGAACGCTTGCGGAAGTTGAAATCATTCTTGGATACGTGGTATATTCCGCACAAATACAACATTTTATCGGGTGAAAACCAAATTACGTGGGAACCAAACGTCAATTTGCCCTTTTGCAAGAGTGATTTCATTTGCTCTCGCTCTTCAAAGGGATTCCACGGAGAAGTGCATTGTATTGGCAAGCGTTGGCTGCATTTGCCCACCCATAAAGTAAATGCAATTTTGAATGGTATTGGAAAGCGAACACTGGACCGAATTGAGACCGAACTCGGGTTCTTGCGATTGCGCGCGCAAGTTGTATCGTCAACTGCCAATTCCTTTTTCAAATACAATACACTGTTTTCACAAATAGACACGATTACTAGTATTCCGTATAATGGCGTTGTATATGATTTGCAAATGGGCAACGAACACAACTATTTATTGCAAACCGGGCTAGTTCACAATGGCGGCGGCAAGAGAAACGGGAGTTTCGCAATTTATTTGGAACCATGGCATGCGGATATTGAGATTTTCTTGCAAATGCGTAAGAACCATGGTGACGAAGAATTGAAGGCCCGCGATTTATTTTATGCTCTATGGATGCCCGACTTGTTCATGCAGCGCGTAAAGGACAACAAGAACTGGACGCTAATGTGTCCCGACGAATGCCCGGGGTTGGCCGACGTTCATAGTGAAGCATTTGTAGAGTTATACGAGAAATACGAGTCGCTCGGTAAGGGACGTAAAACCATGTTGGCACGCGATCTATGGTTCCAAATCTTGGACGCACAAATGGAAACCGGAACACCATATTTGTTGTACAAGGATTCAGCCAATCGCAAAACGAACCAGCAAAATCTCGGCACTATCAAGTCGTCCAATTTATGTAGCGAGATTATTGAATATTCCGATGAAAATGAGACGGCGGTGTGTAACTTGGCAAGTATTGCGCTGCCCGCGTTCATTGACAAGTCGGACCCGGCGAAACCGACATTTAATCACGCCAAGTTGCACGAAATCGTGAAAGTTGTGACATATAACTTGAACCGCATCATCGATGTGAACTTTTATCCAACGGAGAAGACCCGTCGTAGTAATATGCGTCATCGTCCAATCGGTATTGGTGTGCAAGGATTGGCCGACGTGTTTATGTTGATGAACTTGTCGTTTTCCGGAAACGAGGCGCGCATATTGAACAAGCGTATTTTTGAAACCATTTATCACGGTGCGGTGGAATGTTCGTGTGAAATGGCCAAGACCGAGGGCAAATACGAGACGTTTGACGGTTCCCCTGCGAGCGAGGGCAGACTACAGTTTGATTTATGGGATGCGGATATGAAGGACTCGCAATATGATTGGGCGAACTTGAAAATGGACGTTCAAAATCACGGATTGCGCAATTCGCTATTGTTAGCACCCATGCCCACCGCGTCTACATCGCAAATATTGGGATATAATGAGTGCATTGAGCCTATTACGAGCAACATTTACAATCGCCGAACCATTGCGGGGGAGTTCATCATGGCGAACAAATATTTGATGCACGATTTATTGAAAATCAACATGTGGAATGATAGCGTGAAAAATAGTATTATTGCAAACAATGGAAGCATTCAGCATTTAGATAAGGTTCCGGTGGAAATCCGCGAAAAATACAAGACGGTCTGGGAAATGCCGATGAGAGACTTGATCGACATGTCAGCAGACCGCGGAGCATTCATTTGTCAGAGCCAGAGTTTGAACTTGTGGTTAGAAGACCCGAATTACAACTCGCTTACGTCTATGCACTTTTATTCATGGTCAAAGGGATTGAAGACGGGTATTTATTATTTGCGCCGTAGAGCACGACACCAAGCCCAACAGTTTACGATCGAGCCAGATGCCAAGGTCGTGAATAATGACGAGCCAGAAATATGCGAAATGTGTTCGTCGTAGAAAAAATCTGCATTTAGTGTATATGCCGGCGGATATTATCAAATTAAATAAAGAACTATTCAATGAAGACCAAGAAGGCGAACCTGTGTATGTATTTGTATTAGCACACGGAGGATATGATAAAGACTACAAAAAAGTGAAAATAGACGATAAAATATTGTTGTCGACGGCGTGTAATTATATACGCGCAGTTGGGGGTTTTATATTGGAACCGGTATTCAAATACATTTCTCGCTTGAATAAAGAGGGGAAGTTGGACAAATTATGGGCGTCAGGTAGCCGTAAGTTTGAAAATGACATCAATAAATTGGATTTGGTACAAGAATATACGTTTAATTATGGCGAAACGGATAATTTGGCATTGACATTCAACACTGATGATTTGCTGGATTGGGGAATATATATATTGAATAATAATACAGGCACATGGGAAAGACAAAAAGCGAAATATCACGTATCGGAATATGAAAACGTCCGCGTAACGGAAACGAGCCCTGGTATTCCAACGGAATATTTGCATTTGAGCGATATTGTAGAGTTTTTCAAATCAAAGAAACTCAATGCGCGTATAATAGTAGGGTCTTGTCGAGTATCGGGTAGCCCGAGCAATTATAAAATACATAGACGGGGATATGCATCATTTAGGGAAGCCGAACGGAAGAAATATCCATATCAGGTCAAAGATTCGGCCGATTTTGAAGCGGACAAAATACCGGAAATATTCAAGAGTTTACGCATTGACGACATAGATGCCGATATAGATGCAATCGAAACTCAAATGAAGAACGTTGCGATTGGTGAAAAGAAGCCTACGCGAAAGCGCAAACGTTCTACGAGTGCAGATAGTAAGAAAACCCGCAAGCGCCAAAGGGGTAACGACCA
>MDTC01143342.1_pt1 | contig 15198 bp, 10 predicted proteins | sample 811181 | NCBI WGS metagenome assembly MDTC01 (sample SAMN05326644, study PRJNA326480) | marine metagenome | isolation source: seawater | place: Pacific Ocean: North | collected 2011 | reverse complement strand
TTGGTTTCATTCCTTTGTACTCAAATTGATGACCTGGTCTAGATTTTTCACCAGTTGCAGGAGCAAGTGCATACCTACCACGTTCATCCTCATTACGGAAGGAATTTGCTGCATATTTTTCATCAAGTGGGGAGTATTCAACATCAAAAAATGGTTTACCTTTCCTTAGTACCATAATAGAATCGACAATATTCCCCCAACCAATTTTTATGTTATTTTTAGGATGAGATCTTACCCAAGAAATATTGGTGTAGAAGGATTTTCTAACACGTGACTCAACTTTACCTAGAACCAATGCATTTCCTTCGAAATTGTTGTGACTGTACAACCAACCATCTTTCTTCAGCAAGCCATACAGGCCGTCAATAATTCTCGCTAACCAATCAATGTAATCATCATAACTAGCCCAAGAATCTTGAAATGATTTCTTGGTCCCATCTGCTTCAATCATATGGAATTCTCTCTGAAGACCAAATGGAGGATCAATGTAAATCAAATCGTACCTTTGACCACTATCTCCTCTGTTTTTTTCAATGATTTCTTCAACACTCTGAAGACTCAAATTGAATGTTGCCTGTTGTGTCACATCCATTGCAATTTTTGTGGGTTCATCAATTAATCGAGAGTGAAATACTCGCTAAATGTCTCAAAACATGGAATTGAAGGATGTTGGCGGACCCACCGCGATTCGAACACGGGTTACAAGCTCCGCAAGCTCATGTGATATCCAGACTACACTATGGGTCCAACGACCTTTGGACCTACGCCTTCGGTTTAACCCCCTCGGTTCATTATTCTGCTAATGAATAGAGGCGTTTGCCAGTGGTACTATCCAAACGCCAACCAACATCATTCACGTATCTTGGAATGAAAAATCCAACCTTTCGAGGAGTCAACCCATGATTTCTCATTCTGAGATCAATGCTCAGATGAGCTACAATCTGACTAGCAGTACATTCAGGGTTGGATCGAATGTATTTTCGAATTTCACGTTTCAATCGTTCTGCTCTTGCTTGCTTTTGATTGCCCATGATTATATTTGGTTCTGAAAGCACTTGAATTGTAGTTGGGAAGACCCAGGGGCCCACATTTCGGTTACAAAAACAAGTCTTTAGGAGGATATTTCCAAAGGAAGTAATGTCTTCCATCGAGATTCTGCTAACTTCTTTGCATTTGGACCAGTACGAGGAAGCGGTGTTTTGTGAGTCAATGTTCCATGCATTCCATGAACGCCGAACTTTATTCTAAGTTCAATCAAGCGATCACGCTCAGCAATAATTTGCATCTCTTCTTCCAATTCAAATGTTGAAAATACGTCGTCTTGCCCTTCATTTTGAATATGTAATTGGCCATCAGACATTCTAGCTCTTGGTGAGAAATCATGGTCTTCAGGGTCATCCATCCATACTTCAACATCGACAACTACCCTATTTCGCAAGGACGCTTTAGTTATCTGAATCGAGGTCGCCATTGTCTCTCCCACCGGTTTCCAGTTCTAAGGGATTCCTTTTCCAAGTATAGAATCAAAGCATGCCTACTTCAAGAATTACTGGAACTAAAACAATGAATTCGACTTCTAAATTCCAATCATTTCCAGGATCTGGATCTATTTCATCAATCAAATCAGGATCTGCCTGGTCAGCAGTAAGTTTCCAAATCCATTCACCTTGACCAAATCTAGCTCCGGGTTCAGAAAGTAATGTTTCCATCAATGCATCTGGTGAATCAGCAGTATAAGTCGTTGGTTCGGTTGGATAAGGATTGAGTTTCTCACCTTCTATGGAACCTGTTGAATTACTAGTTGGAGAATCCTGTTGAGTCTCTACTTTTGCATTCCAACTCGATTCTGGAATTGACAATACCATGGTGAAATTATCTTCAGGCCATTGTGCTGGAACAATATCTCGTGCAAGTGTAAGGGTTCCATTGAACTGATAAATTCTAAACCCATCAGCAGGGATATGAGATATTTCGTAGGTTTCACCTTGTTCCAAATATCCGTCCCATGATACCTTCATGCTTTGTTGACGCCATGTAACATTGAATGTCCGCTCCAACACCCGAACTTCCCAAGTTGTGGTGGATGTTGCACCCTTGTCATCAACCACAGTTAGTGAACCACGGCGATCTCCTGAAGAATCCGGTAAGAAAGTCAAAGTTGAATTGGTTTCATCTACATCATTTTGAAAATTCCCATCTCCATTAGAATCAATTGACCAATCAACATCCCATTCAAAACTTAGAACTCCACCTTCAGGATCAATTGAAGATGATGCATCAAGAGTTACCATTGACCCAGTCTTGACTGCAGTTGGGCCAGAAATTGCAGCAGTTGGTAACGCATTAACATATATCGAAACACTAACTGAATCCTCTCCTCCTACATCATTTACTACTGTTAATTGAACATCGTATCTTCCGGGTTCATTGAATACTTGACTTACATATCCATTTGTCGAATTCCGTTGAACTAATCCAAAATCCCACAAATAAGAAGTGATGATGGTTGGGTCTGGACTGGTAGAAGAGCGAGCGTCGAAATTTACTGCTTCACCGACATGGATACTATCAACATCTACTTCTAAACGAGCTGTTGGAGAAATTGGAGCTAAAACACCAGTGCATCCAACCAAAGAAACACTCAGAAGAACGAGGACAATGAAACTGGCAGTTACACTACGCCGGCTCTTCATATGGCTAACTCCAAACTGTCATCGTTTAGCCCTGACGCTTAATTGATTGCCATTTTCGTCAATAATGAATCATTAATTCAACGCGATGAATGAAAAACGGTCGATGTTAATGGCAACATATGGTGGAGGACCCGTTTCAAGGACAAAGGGTTCTGGCATTTGATTTAGAGACCACTGGATTAGATACACGCCGAGATCGAATAGTACAGTATGCGTTAGTAGGAAGTGATCATCAAGGAGACTTAATTACATTAGAGAATCTTGTTAATCCTCAATGTAAAATTCCAGAAAATGCAAGTTCTGTCCACGGAATTTACAATGAAGATGTAAAGGGACAAGGCCCCTTTGCAAAACATGCCGAACAAATTCATGATTTGATTGATGGGTCTGTGATAATCGGCCACAACATACAACGATATGATTGGCCATTATTGACCGCGGAATATATCCGAATTGGATCTTTGGCTCCCAAACCTCATGCGATGATCGATACTCTCCGACTTGCTAAGAGGCTTAGAATTCCAGGTAGGCATGACCTTGGAACATTGTGTCGAGGAGCAGACATCTCATTGGATAATGCACACAATGCTGCTGCAGATGCAGGTGCTACCCTTCTTCTTCTTTGGAAATGGATTGCGAAATATCCTCAATATTTTCGACGTTCTGTAACCGAAATTGAAAATTGGATTACAATGGGAAATTCAAAGGGGAATGAACTAGGTCCTGGGTTAGATGATCTTGAACCAATTGAGGGAACTGGGGGGCGATTACGCAAGAATGGTGAAGAAATTATCATCTCTTTTGGTAAGCATAAATCGAGAAATATTCTTACTGTTGCAAAAGAAGATCCTGGTTACATTCGTTGGTTATGTTCACCGGCAAGTCCTTTGAATAATGATGCAAGAAATCTGATTCGAAATATGTTGTAAATTTACCGAATCGATTCCAATAACGGAGTCCATGGCAGTACTTCGCTCCAATCTCCCATCATCCAAGGGCGAGCATTGGAACGAATTGAACCAAGGAATACTGCACCTCTATGATCCGATTCCATAACTGCACGCATTTGATCCAATGCTTGACCTTTGCAAACAATTCCTACTGTTCGCCCTGAAGGGATAATTCCTCCCTCTTCGTCCTTTGAAGTGAGTAATTCTACCATACAAGCTCCACTATCTGCATCGAACTGTAATACGATTGCAACCTCATCTCTGAACAAACCCTCACTGGGAGAAAGACCGCCATTTGAACGGGAATGGAACCAAGATGGGCACCAAGCTTTCCATTCACAAAATCGACATGATTCATCATTGGGAGTTGCTTCTAATGGCTCTTTGGTAATTGCCATGCCTTCCCAAGCTCTGAATGCATCATCTAGAACTGAGGGGCCTTCAGCTTCGTACACCTTGGGCCCAGCAGAATACCAACCTTGAGCTCGAACGCGTGGTGCATTTGGATTGATTGCCAATAACATATCTCGGTAAAACCGTAATTGACGGCTAACAGTATCGTAAAGACCTCCAGTAGGCATTTTTCCAGTTTTCAAATCTGCAACAATCCATCCAACCGGATTCCTATCTTCATCTAATTCCTTTACCAATAAATCTAGTCGACCCATTAATCGACCACAAGTAGAGCGAAGAGTTCCTTCGGCTGCTAGAACCGTATCTTGTACCATTCTCCATTGTGCTACAGTAACTTCAGACATGCGAACTTTACCGATTTGAGCATTAGAAATCAATAGATTAAGTGAACCAATGAGCAAATCATGAGCACGAATAATTTCGCCATCTTTGAAGGCTGGATGACGGGGTGTCCCAAGGAAAATTTCCTTCTCTTTTTGCCAATGAAGATCTAGAATTGCTTTCGCAGTTGGAGGCAGCCAATCAACCTCTTCTGCATCACGTGCAGAAAGATCCAGATTACACATATCTTCTACACTATCGTGAACCGCTGTACCAATCGTAGCAGCCATTCCAGCTTTTCTGGGAAGACGTTGGCGTGAAAGCCAGTACTTCCTTGGACATGACTCGTAATTATTCCATGAAGAAGGGGAAAGTTGGTGTGCTGGTACTGTCATCTCGTCTCCCCCTTGATACGACATGTAACGGCCCAATGATTAATTCCACCGACACACACGGGGTGCCATGAGCACCGAACCAATCCTGAAAGTCAGTGAGAGCGTGGATGCAGAAGGAGCGTTAGTAATCACATGTTTTCCATCAGTGAGTTATGTCACTTCAATTGTGGCACACTATCTTGTTGAACAATTAGAACTAACATTCGTTGGAGGAGTTAGAGCATCTGGTCTCCCCGCGGTCTGTTTGGTGAAAGATGGGCAACCAATGCCCCCTCTGAGATTCTATGCAGGAGAACCTGTATGCAATGTTGATGGTTGCGACAAATTAATTCTCATCGTTTCGGAAATACCTATTCGAAATGAAATGGCCCTTCCTTTGAGTGAAGTTCTTCTTGACTGGTCAAAGAATGCAAAGGTTGCAGGTGGAGTTTTGATCGATTCATTTTCTCATACAGACGAGCATGCTCATGAGATTATTGATGATGATGATTCAACTGATACGTTGCTTGGAATTGGGGCGACTCCTGCAACAAGAGAACGTCTTGAGAAAATGGGTATTCCTCTTCTATCTCAAGGCGTAATTGCTGGAATGACTGGGTTATTGTTAGGAGAATGTCGGCGACGTGGGCTCGATACATTTGCAATCCTTGCTGAAGCAAATGGGCCACCAGGTGCTGGACTTCCAGATGCAAGAGCTGCTGCTCGAATAATAGAAAAATTGGATTTGTTATTCCCTAACCTTTCATTACCGACAGAGCCACTAATCGAAGAAGCAGAACGAATTGAAGAACAAATTCGAGAAATGCTTGAAGCTCATTTAGGAAAAATGGAAGAAGAAGAGGCCTCGTCTCAACCTTCTGGTATGTTATACGGATAATTACATCCAATCATCCAAAGTTCCTGTTGAACTAGTCGATTTTTGAGTAGTTCCTTCTGATGTTGGATTGGTTGCCCCGTTCATCAACATCTCAAGTTCATTTTCGTCTAGAATGTTAACCTCAAGATTCTTCGCTTTCTCTAATTTTGAGCCCGCAGATTCACCAGCAACAAGGTAGTCAAGATTTCCTGAAACACTGGAAACTACTTTGCCTCCCAATGATTTGATGGCAAGTGCAATTTCCTTTCTTGAACGGGAAAGAGTTCCTGTAATGCAAAACGATTTGCCATCAAAAATTCCACTTGATGCTTCTTTTTCATCGATCACAGTAATCAATTCTGTAAGCTCATTGATGAGTGATTTACGTTTGGAAATCCCCTCTCGGAAAATTGCTGCTACCTTTTCTCCAATTCCATCAATTGTAGTCAATTCTTCATCATCTCCTTCCTCAATCCAGTGAAGAATACTATCGAGAGAAATGAAATGTTGAGAAATAGCAGCTGCAACTTCTGGCCCAATCCTTTCCATACCTAACGCATGAAGGAATTTTGCTAAATTCAAGGTTCTAGTCTTTGCAAGTTCTTCAAGAACATTGTTTGCACTCTTGTCTCCCATTCGATCTAATTTTGATAATTGTGAATGGTTAAGTCGATATAAATCAGCAATTGTTACAATTAACCCCTTTTCGAGTAAGGCCTCAATTAATTTCTCACCAATGCCATCCATTTCTAACGTACGGCACCAATATGTAAGGGCGCGAGCTGTTCTAGCATCACACTCTAATGCTAAACATCTGAGAAATGCTCCCTCCATAATCAAATTTCGATTACATGCAGGGCACTCTTCTGGAATAATGATATTTTGAAATGATAACGTCCCGGAAAATGGAGTTCCGTCTGCATGAAATCGATTGTCTAAATCTGTTTGAGATGCTTGTCCAAGGTTTTCTATGATTTTCGGAATTACGTCTCCTCTTCTCGTAATTTTGACTTTGTCACCAATTTTTATTCCCAATCTTTCTACTTCTCCAACATTGTGCAATGTAACATTTTCAACTGTTACTCCACCAACCATTTGCGGCGCAATTCTAGCAACTGGGGTTACAGAACCGGTTCTTCCCGTTTGCCAATCAACATCAAGGAGAACTGAATGCGCTTCTTGTGATGGGAATTTCCACGCCAATGCCCAACGAGGATGATGAGCAGTTTCTCCTAGTCTTTCACGATGGTTTAATTCGTCCAACTTGAATACAATCCCATCAATTTCATACTCATACGATGATCGCTTCAAGCTCCATTCTTGTGTATATTCGATCATTTCATGTTGAGGGTTTTCAGATTGGAAAATCCGCCATGGTGCTGGTTCGATTCCTACCTTCTGTAACCAATGCAGCAATTCACTATCGAATTTAACCTCAGGCGAATCTTTTGGGAATTTTACATCGTAAGCGCAGAACACCAAATCAGATGCTTTGGCCTTTCCCTCTCCGTGCTTTTGTCGCAATGCACCTGAGCAAAGGTTTCGGGGATTCGGGGAAATATGGCTGTACTTCTCTTCATAAATTGCTAGAGGCATTACAACCTCTCCTCTCACATGAATAGTATACGGATGGTTTAGACGAGTAGGAATATTGGCTACCAACTTGGCATTCAATGTCACATCCTCCCCTCTCTCACCGCTGCCTCTCGTAGCAGCTCGATGCAGATTCCCTGCTACATACTCAAGTGATAATGCTGAACCATCCAATTTTGGTTGAGCGAGATATTGAATTCCCCCCGATGTAGATTGAGTGACAAAGTGCGTCAAATCAGCATCATTAGTGCCCTTATCCAAAGAACGCATAGGGAACATGTGTTCTACTTTTACTGTACCAGGCAATGGCTCAGGACCTACCTTGTGAAGAACTTCATTTTCTGGATCTAATTGCTTTAATTCATCCCACAATACATCGAAATCCGAATCTGAAATTTCCGGTGCTGAATGATTGTAATACAATTCAGAATGACGAGAAATCTCTGCCGCGAGAAACTTAATTCTCTCCTCCACCGGCTCACCCATTCTACCACTCTCCTCGACAAGTCATCAATAGTTGCCTAATCATGCCCAATTTAATTGAAAATCTTGATTGAAATCTTGCTGTAAAATTATTGGAGTGAATGTTCTTCGACGAACTCTCTTTCTTCTTGCAATCCCCAAATTTCGAATCGGTCTCAATTTGCGCCTAATTCTCAAAACAGAGTTGGTTGGAATTGTGTTAAATCTATTTCTTAAAAACCGCTTTCTCCAAACCTTAGAAATTCTATTTCTATCCTTCCCGGGGGGGCCAATAGATGAGTCATATGGTGGAGCCAAGGAGTCGGCAGGTCTTCGAAGCGGCTATTCAACCTTAGCAATGTCAATAGAAAACTCATGCTTACAGCATAGACTCAGTCATTCGATTTACTCATCCGGTTGTAAAAACGGATAACCCCAATCATGAGGAGGAGACAACGTTCTCTTTACCGATCTAGGACTTATCCATCGAAGAAGGTTCAGAGGACCTCCTGCTTTGTCGTTAGTACCACTAGCACGTGCACCCCCAAACGGTTGTTGTGCCACAACCGCACCAGTTGGTTTGTCATTGATGTAGAAGTTTCCAGCAGTGAATCTAAGTGCATTAAATGCCGTCTGGATATCATTCTCATCATTAGCAAAAATGGATCCTGTCAATGCATAAGATGATGCTTGATCACACATTGAAAGAACTTCAAGGAAATTCTCATCTTCGTAAATATATACTGATAACACAGGGCCAAAAATCTCCTCAATCATTGATTCATAATTGGGATCTTCACAAATAATAACTGTAGGTTCAATGAACCAACCTTCAGAATCGTCACTACCACCACCACATAGTATTCTACAATCTGGATCTGCTGTTGCTCGACTAATGTATCCAGTGATATTATCGTAGGATCGTTGATCAATTACTGCAGTCATGAAATTAGTAAAATCGCGCGCATCTCCCATTGTAATTTTGCCAATTTCTTCAACAAATTCTCCTTCAATCGATTCCCAAACAGAACGTGGAATATATGCTCGACTAGCAGCACTACATTTCTGTCCTTGATATTCAAATGAACCGCGAAGTAAAGCAACAACCAAAGCTCGATGGTCACAATTAGGATGAGCGACGACGAAGTCCTTACCACCAGTTTCTCCTACAATTCGTGGATAGGACATCAGACTGCCAAGTGAGCCTGCAATTCGTTCCCATAATCCATTGAATGTTTCAGTAGAACCAGTAAAATGAACCCCCGCGAAATGAGGATTTTGTAATGCTGCACTTGCAATGTCGGCACCTGAACCTGGAATGAAATTGATTACTCCTGGAGGCAATCCTGCTTCCATCATCAATTGCATAATCACATAATTTGAATGGATGGAATTTCTACTTGGCTTCCAAACTGCAGTACATCCAACTATTGCCGGCGCGCTAGGAAGGTTTGCTGCTATACTTGTGAAATTGAATGGCGTAATAGCAAGGACAAAACCCTCCAATGGGCGGATTTCCGTACTATTCTCAACTCCCTCTGGTGAAACAAGAGGCTGAAGATCTGCGTGAAAATTTCTTGCATAATATGTATTGAATCGCCAAAAATCTACCAACTCACAGACTGCATCAATTTCTGCTTGAAAGGCAGTCTTTGATTGATTCAGCATAGTAGAGGCGTTTGCTCTAGCTCTCCAAGTAGAGGCAAGTAAATCCGCTGCTTTCTCAAAAATAGCACAACGTTCCTCCAAACCCATTGCAATCCAATTCTCTTGAGCATCAACTGCTGCTTGGCAGGCTGATTCCATTTCTTCTGGACCTGCAAGATGCACATTTGCCAATATATGTCCATGATTATGAGGAATAACCTGAGTCATTGTATTTCCAGTAAATATCTCAACGCCATTGATGATACAAGGTATTTCTACAACTTCACTCATTTGTCGATCCATCTCCACTTGAAGTTCTGCACGTTCTGAACTTCCAGGAGCATAGGAAAGGATGGGTTCGTTGTCTGGGTGGTCGGCCATGATATTACCTCTAGGGGTCCGCCTTTGATGGTTGCGAGTGGGTTCATTCTTGTTCAGATAGGATGTTTTCGATTTCTTCCCACCTTCCAGTAACTGCTGCTTCAATTCGAAGTGCTGCTTGTTCGAGGTCTTCTGTTGAACCACCCAAGGGTAATGGGGCTAATATCCACCAACCACTACGTTGGAGGACAATTCGACTGCCACCTTTCCAACCTTTCCAAACCACATTGTCCCAATCGAAAGTGAATCCATCTGCACTTAATTTGTCCTTTGTAATTGCATATCGTTTAGGAACCAATTGTAAAACGAGCATGCCCCCTAATACTAGAGGAAATAGTATGACCTGTAAAGTTGGAATGTTTAGAATCGGATCAAGCAGATATGGCATGATGCTCATTACCAATATTGTAATCACATTCGCCCAATTCCTCTCATATTCCATTCGAATTGTTGACGACCAAGCAAATCCTCCACGAGGTAAAAATCCCAATCTTGGAACTTCTCGTTCCATTGACATGTATCGAATACCATCGATTAGAACAATTGCTGAAATGAATCCAATAGCTACGAACCCTACAACTGATGAACTATCATTCATGATGGCGGAGATTTCAGACATTTGGACACCTATCACTCATTTTCTTGGCGTTGTCGGACTAACAATATCGTCGCAATGATGATGACAATCAACGGCAATACAACCCCTGGTGAAAGTAAAGTTACAATCAATGGTTCATCATCCGCATTCGAATCGGCAACATATGGCACCTTAGGGTCATTATCGACATCATCCTTCAGACCGTCGTTATCATCATCATCATCTTCTATCAAGGTAGTAATACAATCATTTTCGAGCAAATCTGGACGGCCATCTGCATCTGTATCTTGCCACGCACAAGGGTCGAGTGGGAAGTCGTCAGATGTATCTGGTAATCCATCATTATCATCATCATCATCAAATTCATCCGGACCACATAGTCGAAGTTCTACAGGATCAAACCAAGGGTCATCCCCTGAGCTAGGGCATGTATCTATGAAATCCAAATCATTGTCTGGAGGTAATACTTCTATCATGATTGATGATTCGGCAGTGCCGCCCGAAATATCTCTAGCAACAACAGACAAAATGAATGAGCCAGCTTGATCGGGATAATAGATAATCTCAGAGCCAGTTCCAATTTGCTTACTTTCTGATCCTCCTACCGGTGAAGAGGTCCACGTTATTATCAATGAAGATGTGTGTGCTGGATCTTCGTCCGTAGCTAACGCGTTGAGGTTTAATGCCTCATTCATATAGGCTTCAAATCCATTTACTGGAGTTGTAATAGAAATTGTTGGATCATGATTTGGAGACAATGAAAGTAGAATATCTGAGGAGTCGCCATCATTTAGTGCTAAAGAAGAGGTAGATGGAAGATACCCACTAGAATATGCTTCGATATTAGCTTGATTTGTAGATAAATCGCTACTTTCTGAAACAACTCGATGAATAATTATTGCAAATTCTCCCTGAAATGTAGTAATGGATTGTTCATCTAAAGAAGGATGGAAAATAGGTACACGAATATCTGCAGTCCCTGATTCAAGCAAATTCCCATCTATATCTTCAAAGACAACTTTTCTAGATTCTCCAATACTAAGAATTGCAGGATTTGTAACAGTAATTTGACCTCCAGGTGGGGAAGAAATGAGAGCTGCTTCAAAACTAAATGCAGTGGACATCAATTCTACATCACCAGTAAGTACCGTATTGACGAAATGGAATGGGAGGCTTTGGCCCAAGATAGATAATGGCGCATCAATATTTGAAGACAAGATTTGAATTGGATCATTTTCTAAATCATCTTTGTCTCCAATTAACTCCATTCCTGTTGCATAACCATCCACATTGATTGAGGAAAATGTGAGGGTTCTAGAAGTACTTCCATCAACATAAATTCCAACCGCTGCGCCTCCTCCACTTTCTGCCGATAATCCAATTACTGTTCCTGATGATTCCTCGAACATTGCTCCTGTAGAAGCAATAACAAGTCCTCCTGAAATGTTCAATTCTGTCACATATTGGGCCATCAATGCAGGTTCAAGAGAAGCATTGTAAATTCCCCCGACTATAGATAATTCATCGGTATCTTGTAAGAAAAGAGCGGCTCGACCTGTATGATTCGTAGCATCTAGATCGGTTACATTTCCAGATGCTGATTGAAGCCATATTCCATGACCATTGCCCGCATCCAATGAAATTTGATTCAATTGTACGTCTGAACCAAAAGCAAGAATCCCTTGTTGAATACATGATTCAAAAATTGTATCTGTAACAATCAAATGACTCGATTCACCACCTGAAAGACAAGTGCTTGAACCAAGTAATCTAGATTCTGAAATAGAAACGGTTGAGGAAGTTGTGGAATCTATTGGCGCACCATTGAGAACTGCACCATCAATGACCAAATTCCCGTTGTTTGATGCAACAATTGGTCCGCCGGTTATTTGGCCACCAGAAATATCTGCTACACCTTCGATTCTGAATTCTCCCCAATCATATCCTGTAATTGTTGCATCTTCTGAAATGAAATTACCTTGAATTAGAAGGTTCATATTTGTCCCAATTCGAAGTGATGATTGAGGAAGAAGTTGTAATGTGACCCCTTGAGGGACAATGAGGTCACCCAACAAATGAACCGGGGAAAATCTAGGTTCAATTCTAGTCCATTCTGACAACATTCCTGATGATAATGTGGAGACACTGATATCATCATTGAAGGCAGAAATTGTATCCCACGACTTCAAACTTTCAACTCCTTGTTGTCGAACGATTATTGTTGCAATTCCAGTTATTGTACTACCGCTCTCTAAGTATCTCGCCGCAATTACTGAACCACTAGCAACACCATCAGTGCTAGTACTCATCTCCAATGCACCTACAATTACTTGCGCACCTTCAACAGGAAATCCTCGATCCAATACTCGAACTTGAATAGAGGATTCTACGAGAACTGAAGCCCCTGATTCCAATGAAACGCTATCTTCAACACTTCCAACCACAGTGAAAGTACAACCAGGACCTACAGAAATGGATTGAGTGAACGAGCCCTGTGCTTCTGCAAACTGAGTGCAATTCACTGTTACAGATTGGTTGACTATTAGTTCGCCAGTATAAGCTGTCGAAGGGAAACTAGAACCATGAAGACCTGAACCACCATTCAATACCCCCTGAATTCCAAACAATGTGCCACCATTTGAGGTGTATACTGCATCAGTATTCAATGAAATTGTAGCATTGATGAGATGCAGGGACCCTCCTGATTCTATCGTCAAATCATCTGGTAAGGAATATTCACCATTCTGTAAAATCGCAGTAATTCCAGTCCCAATCACCCATGGACCAGATGAAGGAAGAAGAGGGAGTTGAATTGTTGCCGGATTTGTGGATATTCGAACAGTGGTTCCAATTCCGTCTTTGGAAGCTGTTACTGGTGTTTCCCCAGTCTCCAATACAGGCAAAGTTACTACTCCTGAATTGTCTGAAAACTCGCTGAATCCAAAACTCTCAACTGTTACCCCTTCAATAGATTGGCCACCTAAATCAGTAATCGAAATATCTGCTTCAATCAATCTATGGGAATCTAGAATGTTTACTCTCGTAGAACTTGGACCGCCCCAATACAGAGAGCCGTCCCCAAAGGCATCACTCTGTGCAGAAGTTGCAAAGGAAGGGAGGTTACGAATTATGGCAACTGTTCCATCCATCATTTCCAATGTAAAATCTCGATGATTTGATGCAATCCATGTATCCACACGTACATCAGTTCCGTTAACCACTTTTAGGCCGTGATCTGAATCTGCTGTCATCAATGAGGAGGCATGGAATGCCCCTCCATCCACTAGAATTGAGGCCCCCCCATCTCTTCCTCCTCCAGTGACATTGAGAGTATTGGCAACCACTGTAGAATCTTGATTTGTTTTTGAACCAAAATACCACCCACTAACTGAAACAGCATCCATCGTAACATCTGCCCAGATTGCACGAATACCAGTTGAGCTTCTGTCTGAAGAAAGATATGGACGAGAAATATCTACGGATACAAGAGAATGTGTGCCAGTAATCATTTCAATTGCTGAATAAGCAGAAGACGTGCCGGATATTGTAATTTCAGACAAATTCGAATAATCATTACCAAGAATTGCACCTTGAGATTCTGTAGTCCAATTTGATTGAGATGCATGAATGGAAATCCCGCCCACTGCATCAATAAGACGACTTGAAACATCAAGATCTACCGCATTCAAATCAATATTTCCAGAACCACGGGCTACTATTCCATCAGTGTAATTCTCGGCCTCTACATCGTGTAAATCAAGGGTCCCAGAGACATCAATGTAGAAGGCTGTATTTCCATCAGAATTTCCTATGGATGAAACTCCATGTAACGAACCTGAACCTAAATTGACTGAATGCAATATTGTTCCAAGTGTTGATTGAGAATCTACAGTTAAATTACTAATTTGAGCACCGGATGCCCCGCTCCAATCAATACCAATTCCATTTTTACCACTGAATTCAATTGAATTAATTTCCACTGTTGCTGCTCCAGATTGTGAAACCCCAACACCTGCATCATGGAGAACAATGCGTTCTACATCTACTGTAGAACTAGGTGAAATCTGAAGCCCCACCCCTAAATCGAAACCAGTCAATAAATCAGCATCAAAACTAGAACCGCCATCAACTACCACTATTGATGACGAATGAGTAGAATTTACTTCAGGGACACTAACAGTTGCTGATTTAACCGATAAACAGCTTGATGCTGCATCGTCACAATTCAAAGAAGAATCAATTGGAACACTGATACTACCTCCATCGATATACCAACCAATCTGAACGTGGCGGGCCATCGGAGATGAATCAGAAGAAACTGTTGCGGTTCCTGCTATATCGAATGCTCCTCTAGCATATTCAATCAACACATCTCCAATAACCAATGAACCGCCATTGACTACCTGGATTCCTTGCCAAATCGGTCGATCACTAGTTGGATATCTGAATGAACCATACAAATGTGGAGTAGAATTCGTTGACGATTCAATAACCAACGTTCCCTCAACAACAATCGTGACATCTTGAGTAATATTCACATCAGCATCATCAGAAATAGTCAATGTAGTACCAGGGGACACAGTTACACTAGAATCAACAGTCATTGAGCCTGCCCAAACGGTATCAGTTGTAATGACTTGATTTCCACTCACACTAATGAATGGAGTTGTGGAAAGACTCAGAAATAAAAGCCCGATAAGCCACACCGAGGCGCGCTGCATGAACTCTGATAGATGCGCTCTTTCTTATCCATGCCGGGAAACGGTCACTGTATGAAACAGATTATTTCTACTTGAATAATAGACAATAGGCCTAGAGTGAGTCCGCCCAGATTTGAACTGGGGTCTGACGGCCCCCAGCCGCCAAGTATAGGCCAAGCTAACCCACG
>MDTC01069754.1_pt1 | contig 15198 bp, 14 predicted proteins | sample 811181 | NCBI WGS metagenome assembly MDTC01 (sample SAMN05326644, study PRJNA326480) | marine metagenome | isolation source: seawater | place: Pacific Ocean: North | collected 2011 | reverse complement strand
TCATGTAATCCTAATAATTAATTTATCAAAAACTTTTATCTAGTAAATTTTATAGTAATGAATTTAAATCAAAAATTATTGATTTTAAAAAAAAATAATAAAAAAAAGCAAAATTATTTGCTAAATAAAGTTTTTGATAATTTAAAAGAGATCAAAAGTTGCAAATCTTTAAATCCTACTAAAGGCCAAATATTTGTATTTTCTGATTCTAATGAAGAATATTATTTTTTTCAATTTAATGGTAAAAAATGGATTCATATAGAATAATTCATCTTTAAATTATATAATAAATTATATAAAAATTGAATGGTATTTTTATTATATCACTATAATCATACACAATGTTTGTCACTAAAAGAAATGGATCTCGAGAAGAAGTTTTATTTGATAAAATTACTCAAAGAATAAAAAAATTAATAAAACCAGATGAAGAAAAATTTATAAATGCAACTTCAGTAGGACAAAAAGTAGTAACTTTTATTCACAATGGTATAACAACAGAAGAGTTAGATGTAGAATCTGCTAAAATATGTGTAAATTTATGTACTACTCATCCACTTTATCCAGAGTTAGGAGGTAGGATATTGACAAGTAACCTCCATAAAAAAACATCTAACTCATATTTTGAAACAGTAAAAAAAGTTAAGCAAGAAACCGATTTTTATGATTCGGAATATTTTGACTGGATAATTAAAAATGGTGATGAGATTGATAAAATGATAGAATACGACAGGGATTATAACTTTGATTACTTTGGTTTTAAGACTTTAGAAAGAGCCTATCTAATTAAGAATCAAAAAACAGGTCATGTTTACGAGAGACCACAACATATGTTTATGAGAGTTGCTTCATTTTTAAATATGGGAAATCTTGAAATGATTAAGAAAACATATGATTTATTATCATTAGGTATGTACATTCATGCATCTCCGACATTATTTAATTCAGCTAGTAAAAGAAGTCAACTATCTTCCTGTTTTTTATTAGGAACTGGAGATAGTATAGATGATATTACTGATACATGGAAGTCTGTTTCCTCCATTAGTAAATGGGGTGGTGGAATTGGTCTTCACGTCTCGAATATTAGAGCCAAAGGGGCTTTGATTAGAGGCACTAATGGTCCTTCTAGTGGGATAATTCCCATGTTACAAGTTTATAATAGCATCGCACGCTACGTAAATCAAGGAGGTAAAAGGAAAGGTTCCATCGCTATATATCTTGAACCGCATCATGATGATATATTTGAATTTTTAGATTTAAGAAAAAATTTTGGAGATGAAAATTTAAGAGCAAGAGATCTTTTCTTAGCACTCTGGGTATCGGACTTATTTATGAAACAAGTAAAAGAAAATAAAAATTGGTATTTAATGTGTCCAGATGAATGTCCGGGTTTATGTGATGTTTGGGGTAATGAATACGAGGAACTTTATTGGAAATATGTTAATCAGGGAAAATATAAGAGAGAAATTGAAGCCAGAAAATTAATGAAAGCTATTTGGGAATCTCAACAAGAAACCGGGACTCCTTATATAACATATAAAGATAATGTCAATAGAAAATCAAATCAGCAAAATATTGGTACTATTAGATCATCAAATCTTTGCAATGAGATTGTAGAGTATTCCGATAAAAATGAACATGCTGTTTGTAACTTGGCATCTATTGCTTTGAATAAAATGATTACTCAATATGATTTTACTAACAAAGAGTTTATAGTTTATACAAAGAATGATTGTAAATATTGTAGATGGACCAAATGTTGGTTAGAACATAATAAAGTATCATATCAAGAAATCATATTTGATACAGAAACAGTATCTTCTAGTCAATTATTTATAAAAAATCTTGAGGAAAAAGTAAACGAGTTTATAAATGATAAAATCGATAAAATAACATTTCCCCAGATATTTATGAAAAAAGAAGAAGATACAGAATATATTGGTGGATTTGAAGATATTTTCTCAAAAATAAAACCAAGTTACGATTTCAATAAATTATATGATGTAGCTTATATTGCTACAAAAAATTTAAATGAAGTAATAGATATTAATTATTATCCTACTGTTGAAACCAAAAGATCAAACATGAAACACAGACCAATTGGTTTGGGTATTCAAGGTTTAGCAGATACATTAGTCCTGCTTAGAATACCATTTGATTCTGAAGAAGCTTTAGAATTAAATTCTAAAATTATGGAGACTATCTATTTTGCATCTATGAATGCATCAATGGATATCTCAAAAGAAAGATCTGAAAATATGAAAAAATTAATAAAAATCACAAAAGAAAATAAGATAATTGACTCTATTCCTGAATTTTATGAAAAAAATTACACATTTGCTGAATGTAATGACATATATCATAGTTTAAAACCAAACAAATATGAACTAAATAGAGAAATTAAAGATACTAATGGTAGTTACAGTTCCTTTGAGGGCTCACCGGTATCAAAAGGTATTTTACAATTTGATATGTGGGGATTCGATGAAAAAAAGTTAAATTATGATTGGAAACCTATTAAAAATAGTGTAAAAAGGTGGGGAATAAGAAATTCATTGTTGGTGGCTTTAATGCCTACTGCATCTACTAGTCAAATATTAGGAAATAACGAATGCTTTGAATTTTTTACAAGTAACATTTACACTCGTAATACTTTAGCTGGTGACTTTCCTATCATTAATAAATATATGGTTAATGATTTAATTTCCATTGGTGAATGGAACGTAGAAACCAAAGATTTTGTAGTTGCAGGAAACGGCAGCATTCAACATCTTACAAATATTCCTTCTGTTTTCAAGAAAATTTATCAAACTCAATGGGAATTAAAACAAATATGGGTTTTAAAAGCGGCCAAAGCAAGAGGTCCATTTGTCGACCAAACACAAAGTATGAATGTATTTATGGAAGAACCAAATGATCAAAAGTTAAATTCATGTTTATTCTGGGGATGGGAAAATGGATTAAAATCGGGTTTGTATTATTTAAGAACAAAGCCATCATCTAATGCTATCAAATTCACGATTGATCCTTCCTTAGAGAAAATAATTAGTCAAGAGGAAGAATGTGAAATGTGTTCAGCATAAAATATAAAAAAAAAAATCTAATTTATTTTATATTATGGTTGAAACAACTAATTTTATTTTACTAAATGAATTCATTGTTTTTCTTAAAAAACAAAGGATAGTTGAAGGAGCTATTATATTTGCAATTGGAGGCTTACTTAGAAAATTAATGTATCAAATTAGCTCAGGTATATTAGCTCCAATATCAAAAGGCCAAATTAAAAAAGTTATTCAACAAGATTGGAGCCATTATTTATCATTAATTTTTCAAATTATATTGGGTAGTTACATATTTTTCTTATTTTACAAATTATTAACTATACTTTATAAAGGAAAATAATTGATTGTAGGTTAAAAGCTCATAAAGAAATAATTTCTTTAATTTTAATGCAAAATGATAATATCGATTGTAATTTTGAATTAAATGAATTAAAATACGACGAAATTTTAAATCTGAAAGATCTAGATGATATTTTTGAAAAAACATTAGAATTATTACCATTATTTTTAAATAAGTATAATAATTTAAAAAATATTACAGAACTAGAGAAAAATAAATTCAAAACGGATACCAAAATAATATTTAAATTATTACATCATGTTTTTACGTCAGAAAGTTTAGATGATTCTGATATAGAAGAATTAGACAAATTCCAAAATTTATGTCACCACTTAAAAAACATAATTAATAATATTGATAATATGAATTTAGATAATCCAAATGATAATGATAAAGAATCATTGGATTTCATTAACAATTATTTCAAAGATCAATTAAATGAAATAAATAATCAGAAGGAATCTTTGGAAAGTTTAAAAAAGCCTTTAGATTTATTAGAATTTTCTATAGATTTAAACAATAAAATTGATAAATTGAAAGATGTATTAAAAATAAAATCTAGTGAATTATCTTTTGAAGATATAGGATTGTTAACTAAAGAATTAGATTATTTTAAAAGCGAATTAAAAAATAGATTCGATAAAAATCTAGTAATTGAGACTATTTCTAATCTTGAATCAAGTAATCCAATTAATTATTTTGATATAGGAAAGACTTTTACTGACTCACAAGTTAAATACACCTATCAAGAAATGGAAAAAGTTAATAGAATACTTGTTATAGAGAAATTAATTTCAACAGTATTAAATATTCAAAGTAAATTAAAACTTCCAGCTTCTAATTATTTATCATAAATAATTATAATATTCTCATTTTATATTTATAAAAAAATTGAATGATAATATCTAAATATAATTAATACAAATCTATGCCAAAAAATAGTAAAAAATATAGTAATAGTAGAAATAAATCTTCTAATCAGCTCAGATTAAGAGAAGTTGATCAAGATGAACAATACGCGGAAGCTTTAAAAGCTCTGGGTGATGGACAATTTTCAGTCCAAATATTAAATGGACCAGAACAAAATGCAAAATTAAAAGGTTCTATGAGAAAAGGTAAATCCTTTGATAAAGTAAATATAGGTGACATGGTATTGGTTCAATTAGACCCAACAACAACAGGTAAGGATGTATATTATATAATTCATAAATACTCTCAAGATGAGAAAAAACAATTAGAAAAATTAGGAGAATTAAAGAGTGTTGTTGAAAAAGAGATTAGTACTTTTGTTTGGGAAGGTGAACAAGAGGATGAATCTTTTAAAGAGCAAGAAGTTGATGCCGATTTTATTAAGGGACTTTAATCACAAAATTTTTTATAAAGATAATTGAGGATTTTCTTTTCCTCTTTATAAGTAAAAATAGAATTAGTAAGTTTATTTTCTTTTATTCCAATTTTTTTTAGTATTTTTAATCTTTCCTTATTTATTGAATTCGAATAATTACGAATGTATTCAATTAATGAGTTTTTATTTCTTAGTATTTTATTTAAAAGCTTTGGAAACAATTCTTTAGCCGTAAATTTTAAATTTAGCAATTTATGTTCTAAATACCATAAGCACCACCCAAAACAATAACCACCAAAATCTCCAGGTTTTTCTGAAAATTCATTAAGTTCATCAGATAAAGTTTGAAATCCTGAAACTGGCATATAATTCTTAACATTAAGATAGTTAAATCCTGTATTCCATGTCAATTCTTCTTCTAAAATTAAATCTATATCTGGATCTAAGTCATAAGAATTTCCATAAGGATCAAATCTTTCAACTTGATTATTTTTAAAGTCATAATAAATTAATTCAGCGTGTAATCCACCAAAAGGGTTCTTAACTGATAGAAGTAAAGCAGCACAATCATAATTATCATCATTTTTTATTGAATTAATTAAAAAATTAAGATTTGGATTAATAAAATAGTTATATTTATCCTCATAAAATATTACCCATGAAAAAGGTGCTAAATTAGTTATAATACTATTAGGTAAATTAAATCTTAATTCCCAATCTAATTGATTTAATTTGTCAATACACTTTGGTATGTATAAATTTTTATATTTTTTATCAAGATGACTAAAAAAAATCCCAGCATCTAAGATCCCAGAAGCAAATGAGTTTGTATCCGAAAATTTATAATTTTCTAATTTAACATTATTTTTAGAAAAATCTTCAGATTTGAACTTTTTTAAAAATTCTAACCATTTACCAGAAGCAAGATCAATTATACTTAAATTATTTTTATTTTTAACAACAGTATCGATTTTAGTATTTTTTAAATAATGATGATATTTCTCAAAAGGTAATAAAATAATTTCATTAATTATTGTTTCCTTATCAATATTTACTTTATTCCAATTATTATTTCTTGTTAAAATATCCTTCTCTAAATAATTATCAAATGAAGCTGAAAAATTTCTATTCTTTAGTATAGTGAAGGCCAAATTTTCTCCAAATCTATTTGTAGAATTAAAATTATGAGTCTCTTTTATTTTATCCCAAATATATTTTGACACTTTAAAATCATTATTTTTTTGTATATCATGTTCATAAGAGTAAATAAAAGGATGGAGGGTATAAATTGGCAAATATTTATCAACTTCAATATCATTTTCTATCAAAAATTTAATTAATTCTAATTCACCAAATTCTATTGCATAATAGATAATTCCTTTTCCATTAATATTTACCAAATTTAGATAATCTTTTAATTTTTCTAGAATAGATATTTTATTTTTAGTGCTTAAGTTATTATTAAATAAGACATTGAAAAATGGAATAATTTTAAAATCAGACCAACAAAAATCAAATTTTTTTATTATAAAAAGGATTAACTTATAACTTCCTAACAAAAATATTCTGCTAAGATAACTTTGATATGTTCCTCCAACTTCTGTCTCAATTGAAATTAATCTAAACCAATTTATTTTCTTAAATTTTTTTATTAAATTAATTAATTTATTGTCTATTACTAAATAATCCAAAAAAGTTTCATTAAAAAAATTTCTATTTCCAGAATATTCTGGATATTCTTTTAGTAATAACTCTAGCATTTCATAATTTTTGGTCTCTGAAGAAGTTTTAGCAGCTAAATGAAACCCCTGTAAGCCTTCATCATTTTCTTTATATATAGGATGTTTTATTAATTTCATTCCTTCCAAGTTATTAGTTAAAATTAAATAATGGAATAAATAGTTTCCAATAAAAATAGGCTTATCAATTTTAAATTTTTTTAATTGGCTTTCCTTTTTTATTTTAGAAATTTTTTTGATTAAATCTATCATTTCTATTAATATATACTTGAAAAAAATTGATTCTTAAAGGATTATTTTTATAATCCATTAATATAATGGAATCAGAAATAGGAATTTCTAAATTTAAAAACATAGACGGTGTCACGTGTTATATGAACTCAATTTTAGCTATACTTCAGCAAATTCCAATTTTATGTGATTATTTAATTTCAAATAACTATAGATCATTACTTAAAGATGATAATTATAATGAAAAAATAATTTATCAACTTCATAAATTATTTAGGATAAGTATGTCAATGAATAATGCAAATTTAACTCCTTATACCTTACGTAAAGTGTGTGCAGATAAAGATTTTACTTGGGGAGAACGTCAACAACAGGACTCATCAGAATTTTTACAATTTATTATAACAAAAGTTGAGGAAGAAATAGGATCAAAAGTTAAATTTATTCCTGGATTAACAAATAAAGAAATATCATTTACTAACTCACTTAAAATAATTCAATCTCAAATTGAATACCAGACGTTTGTAAAAAATGAATTTTCACCTTTCAAAACATTTTTTACAGGACTAGAAAATACACAATTAACATGTAAGACATGTCTCACTGATAAAAGTAAATATGAAACTTTTTCAATTTGGCAATTACCTATTCCTGTAAGCAAAGATAATATGAAAAAAGAATTTGATATTAAAGAATGTATGGAAAAATGGATTGAAAAAGAAGTTCTTGATGATAAACTAACTTGTGACTTTTGCGGATTAAAATCAAAAGTAAGTAAAAAATGTTCAATATTTAATCCTCCAAAAGTATTAGTAATACAATTAAAAAGATTTGAGAGGAATAATTATGGGAATTTAACTAATAAGTTAAATAATAAAGTTAATTTCCCTATTAATAACTTGGATATTTCTGATTATGTTAGTAATCCTATATTAAAGAAAGAAAACTGTTTATACAATTTAATGGCAGTAAATTTACATTACGGTGTAGCAAACTCAGGTCATTACTATTCTGTAGTAAAAAATAGAAGTGATAATCTTTGGTATGTTTTTAATGATGATGATACACCAGTAAAAGTTAATAAGATAAGTGAAATAGTTGATTACAAAGCATATTTACTTTTCTATTATAAAGTTACTTAAAAAGAATATAAACATATTCAACATTTCCTTCATTATAAATGTTATAAGTTTTTATAAGTGACTTGCAGCAAGAAATTAATTTTGTAGAATCATAGTTATAAGGTAACTTAAAAATTAATAATTTTATTTTAGTACTATTACTTATTAATAAACAAACGTCTTCGAGTTTCATCCCCGATAAATAGATTTCAAGTGATTCTTCATATTTATAAGTAGGTCCTCCCCACGGTGGATCAAAAAATACTACATCAATATTTTCTTCCAATTTACTAATCAAATTAATAGAGTCTTCATTATACAGTTTAATATTTTTATAATTATATAATGAAATATTATTTTCAAGTATTTCAAATCTTTTTGGATCTAATTCACATGATATAACTCTTTTAAAATTATTAGCAAAAGAAAGTGTATTTCCACCTAATCCAGCTGTTGCATCAAATATACTATCAATTTTAATTCCAGTTTTTTCAAAAATTTTTATTTTAGTAGATAAAACATCAGCTGAATCTGGATGTGTAATAGACCATAAACCTTCCGAATCATACTTAAGTTTACTCATATCATTGCAGTTATGACAAGGGAAAATCTTTCTAATTACATTATAATTCATTAATATAAATAAGAATAATCCTTTAAGAATCATTTTTAATCATTAAATACTAACGAATAAAATAAATATTATTAATTTAATATATAGTAATTTATTAATGAACAAAAATATAGTTGAAGAATTTTCACATTTAATTGTATTTGTAGAAGAAAATATAAAAAAGAATAAAGAGGAAGGAAACAAAAAAGATTTAAATGTTAATAATTTTAGAATAAGACAATTAAAAAATATATTTAAATTAATAAAAAACTATCCAGATAAAATAACAATAGATAACTATTTGGATTTAAAAAATATTGATGGAATTGGTAAAGGAACTCTTGATAGAATAAAAGAAATATTGGAAACAAAAAAACTGTCTGAGTTAGATGATTTTAAAAAAACATTTAATGTAAAAGATTTTAAAAACGAAACAAAAATTGTAGAAGAATTATCTGAAGTGATAGGTATTGGACCTTCTAATGCAAAAGATTTCTTTAAAAAAGGAATAAAAGGTATAGATGACTTGAATAATAAAATAAAAAACAAAAAAATAGAAGTTAATGAAAAAATTTTATTAGGTTTAAAATATTATGGAGTATATAAAGTGAATATTCCTAGACAAGAAATTGATAAAATTTATAAATTACTAAATAAAGTAATTAAAAAGATAAATAAAAAAAATAATTTAGATGATTCAAATAAATATATATTTGAAGTATGTGGTTCATATAGAAGAGAAAAACCTTTTAGTAATGATATTGATGTTCTGATTACTAAGCTAGGCGATGATACTCAAGAAAATCACTTAAAATCTATTGTAGAAAAATTAAAAAAACCAATAAAAGAAAATGAAAATAAAGAATTTTTAGTGGATGATATTACTGATAAAAATATTGAGACAAAATATATGGGTTTTAGTAAATATAAAGATAATCCTATTCGAAGAATTGATATTAGATTTATATCATATACTAGTTATTTTTTTGCATTGTTATATTTTACAGGCTCAATGGAATTAAATAAAAAAATGAGAGAACTTGCGAAAAGTAAAAACTTAAAATTATCTGAATATGGTTTATTTGATGAAAAAAATAAAAGTTTTAAAGCTAAATCAGAAAAGGATATCTTTAAAAAATTAGGAATGGAATATTTGCCACCAAGATTTAGATAATAAAATATTTTTTATTTAATTTAGTTTATAATAATTATAAAATCTATTATAATTAATATGAATGATAAAGGTGATATTTATTATAGAGACATTCATGGGAATTTTCACAAACTTTCAACACAACATATTTCAAATGAACTAGATGATTTCTTAGAATTTGATAATATTATAAATTCAGAAAAATTTGAACACCAAATATGTGACAAAAAACCTTTGAATTATTACTCATTAATATTAAAAAAAATAAGAGGAACCGATATTTTAGATAATAAAATATTCTTAAAAAAAGGATTATATAGATTTTTTATTTTTACTACATTAACATCAAGTGAAAATCAAAGAATTTACTCTTTTTTAAGATCAGAAAAAATTTTTGAACCGAGCCTAAAAACTTATCCAGTATTTAAAAATATTCCAAATAATGTTAGTTACAACTTTGTTTTTAATATAAAAGCTGACATGTATTTTAAATTATCTATTTTAAGTGAAAAAACAATCTCAAATATTTCTAGCTACGTAATGTATGTAAAAATCAATTAGATGTCTCTCTTCTCCAAAACTTTTTTTATTATAGAAAGTCTAAAGGAAATATCTTCATGAAACTTCATTAAAATTTCAGATAATTTCTTTTTCTTATTTGATAATAATTTTATATTATATAAAACATTAATTTTGTCAATAAATTCTTCTTTACCATTTGATACTAAAGAATAGACATGATTAAAATTTAAATAATAATAATCAATAATTTGAGAAGAATCTACTTTTATTTTATCTAAAATTCTATTATACCTATTAGATTCTAAAGTATCTTCTTCGAAATTTAAATTGACTTCTAACTGAATATTGTCAAAAGAGACAGAATTTGAGACTATTTTTTCTTTTAAATCTTCTATCTTAAGAATTAAAACACTAATTTTATTTTTACTTAATGAAGCTATTATATTATTAAATTTAATATCTTTGTTAAAGTCTGAAAAAATATTAAAAACATCTTCAACATTATAAAAATTTTTAAAATACTTCAGATACAAATTAAAATTATATTTCAATATAATATCTAATTTATTATTTATTATTTCTTTTAATTTTGAATCATTAGTTTCATTATTATTATCTTGAATTAAAATGTTCAACTCTAGATATTTAGATTCTATATTATCTATAAAAGAATTAATTATCTTATCATAGATTGAGTTTGTTGTATCTTTTAATAACTTTGAAATTACAACACTATCTATCTCATTTTTAAAACTAATTTTAGAAAGACTTGCTTTATACTCGTCAATAACACTTTGAAAATCGTTGTCATTTTTTAGATTATTGAGAATAGATAGAATATTTTTTATTTCTTCCCAAATTTGAGAAATAATATAATTAAATTTTTTTTGCTCATTTGATGATAAATTATTAATGTCATTATTATTCAGTTCTTCTATAATTTTTAGACATCTAGAAATTTTATCTGTTTCAGTATCAAAACTTATTTTATTTTTAAGATTATAATTTATTCCTGTTGAATCAATTAAACTACCTAATAAATTATCTGTTTTAGAATTGATTATTTGTAAAATAGGTTTCATTACATTAGCATTGTTCATTGAAAATTGAATTAAACTTTCAAAATCAGTAGGTAAATTTCCATTAATATTCTTTATTTTATTTATTAAATCATTTCCCGAATCTTCTTCATTTGTATCTATTTCTTCAGTTAAATTTTGTTCACTTCCATTTTCAAAAGATTCAAGTATACAACAAACTTCTATCGAATCACTGTATAGATCAATTATATAATTTATATTTTGATACAATACACTAAGTAAATAATTTCCAATAAAATTATATTCAACTTTAAAGGTTTTAAGAGCTTTATCAAATTTATCTTTTGATATAACTTTTTTTTTTGAATTTACTGTCATAGTAGATTTATAAGAACTATTATATTTATCAATAAATTCTGTAAATGTTCTTGCTCTTAAAAGTTTTTTATATTTAGAAATATTTTTATTATTTAAGAAAAACTCAATCTCTTTTTCATTAAAGTTTAATTTTATGCTAAAAGTATTATCTTTATATTGATAGAAATCTATTAAATTTATTTTCATTGTTTATACATAGAAAATTTATTTAAAATTTATTTTTTCGTTTTTACGAATTATTTTTTTTTATAAAATGCTCATTTTCTATTTGGTCTTTATTTAGATAAAGACACCTTGATTTTAGTTCAAGGTACATATGATCAATTACAAAACTTAGAGTATTTATACTTTTTAAAATCTCTTTGTTTGGAATTAAAATTTTATTATTGTTAAAATATTTATTAACATATTCATCTAAAATTAAAAGATCAGCTAAAACCATGTTATGTACGTAATGATCCTGATAACAAATATTTTTAGTTTTATTACTGTAGTTATAAAAACAATCTTCTTTAAAACTACAAAATTTGTAAGAACACCGTGGTATATAATTATTAAAATTTTTATTTTTATGAACAATTTCACATTGTTTTAATTTTTGCATTAAAATACTACTCAATTTAGTTAGAATCTTAATACAATTTTTAAAAAATTCAGTATCTATATAATTATTTTGTAATATATATTTACTTAAAATTTTTATAAAGTAAGATTCTTCTTCTAATAATTCTAAAGAACTTAGAACATTTAGATCTTTATCAAAAAATATATTTGCTTTTTCAATAAATAAGTCAAACTCTTTGACATTGTCTTCGTTTTGAATTTCTTCAGTCTGAAAAAACTCAAGAAATTTATCTATTCTTTCGTTGTTAAGATTTAATTTATTTCCATAGGAATTATACCAACTCATTTAAATATATAAAGAAAATAATCTTTAAATTATTAGTAATGAATGATAGATTAAAAGAAATAAGTGAATTTATTTCTTCCATAAAATCTGAAGAAGAGTATAAAAATGATTTGAAAAAGAAAGTAGATAAATTATATGAAAAATATGTAAATGAGTTAAAAGATTATAAATTTATTTCATCTTTAAAAGAATTATATTCTTTAAAGTCAGCAGGTTATATAAGATATGTAAATTTTAAAGAAGAAATAAAATATGGAGGTATTTTATTAAAAGTTTTTAAATCAGAAGAAAAAGATGATTTTAAAAAAAAGAATTTAATACTTATTCAAAATTCAAAAGATAATAAATGGGTTATATCTTGGGAGAAAAATTATATTTTTTACAAAAAACAAACGAAAAAAGGTGATAATTTAAGAAGTTTATTTATATCACTGCTAGATAGTAAATGAATTTAATTCAAAGTAGCAAAATGAAGTTAAAGAACTTCAAAAGAATATAATTCTTTAAATTTGAATTAAATTAATTGTATTTTCAATAGAAGACTCTAATACATTTCTAATATCATTATAATCAATAGTCTCTTTATTGAGTAACTCTAAAGACAATTTTTCTATTTGATCTTTATTTTGATCTAAAATGGAAATAGTAAAATTTTCTAATTTTTTTACACTGTTTATAATTGAATTTATTATATGAGTATCTTTTTTTATTTCTATTTTATTAAAATTAATTGGACCGTATACATTTGACATTCCCCAACTTCTATAATAGTTATTAATTAAACTAGTAACTTTTTCTATATCATCATGAGCACCAGAAGATAAATCATCATAAAAAATTTTTTCTGCACTTCTACCTCCTAATAAAACACAAATTTGAGAAAGAATATATTGTTGAGTATATAGCTTTTTATCGTCAGGTTTTTGTTGACTAAATCCTAGAGCAGCTTCACCCCTAGGTAAAATAGAAACCTTTATTGGAGGTTCACAATCTTTTAGCAAGTAACTCATCAAAGCATGACCTGCTTCATGTCTTGCTACTCTTTCTAATTCTAATTTTGTCATTTTTCTTTCCGGTTTTTCTCTACCAATCATTACCTCATCTATTGAAAACTTAATATCTGAATCAATAATTTTTTTATGATTATTTCTAATAGCAGTTATTTTAGATTGATTTACAATATTAGCAATGTCAGCTCCTGATAATCCGCTTGTTAGCTGTGCTAAATTACTATAGTCTATTTCATTAATTAATGAATTATCGAGATATAATTTAAAAAGTTCTTCTCTTTCAGATTTATTTGGAGCATCAAAATATATTTTCTTATCGAACCTACCAGATCTAAGTAAAGCTGGATCAAGTTCGTTTACTAGGTTAGTTGCTGCGAATATCATAATAGTTCCATCATCATTAAAACCATCCATTTCAACCAATAATTGATTTAATGTCTGGTCTCTTTCTGAATTTGAATCTCTCCCTCTTTTTTTACCAACAGCATCTATTTCATCAATAAAAATTATACATTTTTTATGAGATTTTGCTTGAGAAAATAATTTTCTTACTCTTGAAGCTCCAACACCAACATACATTTCAACAAATTCAGATCCTGAAGAATGTATAACTGGTATTCCTATTTCTTTTGCCAAACTTTTTACTAATAATGTTTTACCAGTTCCCGGTGGTCCCACTAATAAAATTCCACGAGGTAATTTTACCTTCCAATTTTTATATTTTTCATTATCACTAATAAAATCAAAATAATATTTCATTTCTTCTTTTACTGATTTTAGTCCCACAACAGAATTTAAATTTACTTCTTTATTATCTCTTTTTAAGTTTGGTATCTCTTCTATACTAACGTATTCTCCATAAAAGTAATATAAAACTAAAATAAATAAAAGATAAAGGAAATATATTATCAAAAAATATGTAAATATTTCCATGAATATAATAATCTACATAATAAAAAAAAATGAATAAATATTTAAATGTTAATTATTTCTTATATTAATAACAAATGTCAGAATCAAAAACTAGCTATATGGTCGATGGATTTAATATTTCAAGAGACCCAAATGTAGAAGAAATAATTCATATTCCTTATAACATCAATAATGTTTTAGTAACGGAAGAAAATATTATTGATATTTTAAATACAAATAATGTACAAGTAGATAAAATAAACCATATTAAATTTTTTCGCCAAGCTTTTACACATAAATCGTATATTGAAAAAGAGATTTTTCCTAAAGAAATTCTAATTGAATCTAAAAATGAATTAGGAAACCCTGATAATTTATTAGAATTACAAAAGAGTAGTTATGAAAGACTTGAATATTTTGGAGATAGAGTGGTTAAACTTGTGACATCTATGTATCTTTTTTATAGATATCCAGATGAAGATGAAGGATTTATGACCAGACTACAAACTAAAATTGAAGATAAAACTAATCTAGCGGTTATGTCAAAAAAGATTGGTCTCGGAAGATACTTTATAATTTCTCAGCAAATAGAAAGTCTAAATGGTCGAAATTTAGATAAAATACATGAAGATGTATTTGAAGCATTTTTAGGAGCTTTATTCCTAAGTAATGGATTTGAAGTTTGTTGTTTACTTTTAATTAATTTGTTAGAAACAATTATTGATTATTCAGATAAATTATATAGAGATAATAATTATAAAGATATTTTACTTAGATTTTATCATAAAAATAAATGGGTATATCCTAAATATCAAGATGTTT
>MDTC01242709.1_pt1 | contig 15199 bp, 13 predicted proteins | sample 811181 | NCBI WGS metagenome assembly MDTC01 (sample SAMN05326644, study PRJNA326480) | marine metagenome | isolation source: seawater | place: Pacific Ocean: North | collected 2011 | reverse complement strand
GTTTGTCGGGATGCTTCCATTCGTTGTGACGATCGTTGTTGTAGCTCTTAGCGGTCTCTTTGGATCTATGCGTGACCCAGCTGCGCTCGGACAGAGTTACGAAAAAGGTTGAGCATGGCAGAAACTCTTCTCGGTGCGTACAAGGTTAGAAAAGAATTTCCGGGTGTTTTGGCGAACGACGACATCTCCATAAGTCTCCAGCCAGGGCGAATTCTGGCTCTTCTTGGCGAAAATGGAGCAGGCAAAAGTACGCTCGTCAACATTTTGTTCGGTATGTATCGGCCTGACGATGGTCATGTAATCATCAAAGATGAAGTAGTTGATCTTCGCGGTCCAGATGAAGCTATCTCCCGAGGAATAGGAATGGTGCACCAGCATTTCCAATTGGTGCCGCCTATGCGGGTAGTCGAAAATATCGTTTTGGGAGCTGAACCAACAAGACACGGGTTGGTCGATCTGGCTGAAGCGCGCAGGAGAGTTGTAGAGCTTTCAGAGCGATACGGACTAGAGATTGACCCTGATGCTCTTGTTGAAGATCTCCCCGTTGGCATGCAACAACGCGTCGAAATTCTCAAAGCGTTATATCGCGATGCTGACGTTCTAATTTTGGATGAGCCAACAGGGGTACTCACTCCCCAAGAAGCGGATCACCTTCTCGGGGTTTTAAGAGAGTTAACCGAAACTGGCTTGGGCATCGTTTTCATCACTCACAAACTGCGTGAGGTTCTTGCCATTGCTGACGACATAGTTGTTTTGCGCAATGGTCAAGTCGTTGGTGAAACAAGGCCTTCCGACACTGATGAAAGTGGTTTGGCCGAGATGATGGTCGGCCGCAATGTGATGCTCCAAGTCGAAAAGTCAGTATCACGGCCAGGCGAACCAGTGCTCGAGGTTGAGGAGTTAGAAGTTAAAGACGATCGCGGCCAGATTGCATTGGACGGCCTCAGTTTCGAGGTGCGAGCTGGTGAAATCCTGGGTGTTGCTGGAGTAGAAGGAAATGGACAACGGGAGTTAGTCGAAGCAATCACAGGCCTTCGCGTTCCGTCGGTCGGGGTAATGAAAATTGAAGGCGAAGAACTCACAGGTGAGTCCCCAAGACAGATAACAAAGAAAGGGGTTGCGCACATCCCAGAAGACCGGGAAAAACATGGGGTGGTAGCGATCTATTCGCTTGCCGAAAATACGATTCTTAACCGATACCACCGTAAACCCTTCTCGATTCGAGGGATTCTTCGCAGAGACGTCATAAGAATTCATGCTCAAGATGTTGTAGATGAATTTGATGTACGAACTCCGAGCATTTCAGTTCCAGCGTCAAGTCTTAGTGGTGGCAACAAACAGAAACTCATAGTGGGCAGAGAATTTAGTGATGACATCAAACTGTTGATTGCTGCTCAACCAACTCGAGGTATCGATATCGGAGCTATCGAGTTCATCCACCGTCGCATTCTGGAGCAACGAGACAAAGGTGCGGCTGTGTTGCTCGTTTCAGCGGAACTTGACGAAATATTAGGACTTTCAGACCGGATCGCAGTTTTGTATGACGGCAAGATCATGGATGTTGTAGATGCGCAAGACGCGAACCGCGAGAAGATAGGTCTATTGATGGCAGGCATCACTGATTAGGAGAGCTGCGCCTTAGATTACGCGGTCACTTCCACCATCGATAGGGATTTGAGCGCCTGTTATTTGACGAAATAAATCACCGCACATTGCTGCGACTAATTCGCCGATGTCAGTGCTAGTTATTTCTTTGCCAAGAAGATTTCTACGTTTGTATTCGTCGGCGGTGATTCCGTAATTCGCTGCTCGTTGTTCAACAAGTTCTTGTGACCACAATCCGGTGTCAAAGACACCATCTGGGTGAATCATGTTGACGACTATGTCGTCCTGAGCCCATTCAAGTGCAGCTACCCGCCCTAATTGTGTAACCGCTGCTTTAGAGGCGCTATAGGCGGCCGCTCCTTTTCCAGGGGCAGGAACGTTCTTGGAACCAACGAGGAGAACTCGTCCGCCCTTGGGTGACAAGGCAAGGAATGGGTGAGCTACATGTAGCAAATTGCTAACCCCATTCAGATTTACCGACAGAGTTGTTTCCCAATCGGACTGCACAATGTCAGCTATTTCGTGGGAAGACCCGAAGATCCCCGCAGCGGCAACCACTATGTCGATTCCGCCGAAACGCTCAACCCCAGCTTGAACTGCTGCAGCCAAAGATTCCCGATCGGTCACATCAGCTGTTAGTTCTAATAGCGAAGGGCCGACAGGGTCCGCTGATGTGTTCAGATCTATGCCAATGACTGCTGCACCCTGACTGATTAATGACTCGGCACACGCACGACCAATTCCAGAAGCTGAACCCGTCACCAATGCCACTTCACCGGATAGAGGAGGTGATCCACCCGATTTCGCTAACTTTGCCTGTTCTAATTCCCAGTATTCGACCTCGAACAAGTCAGTTTCGGGAAGTGCTACGAAGCCGCCGAGTCCCTCAGCTGCTTCAATAACATCAATGGTGTGGAGATAAATATCTGACGCTATTTCGCAGTCGCCAATTCTGGTGCCAGCGGTCAACAGACCTAGGTCGGGATCAAGAACTACCCGAGGGGCGGGATCCAATTCTTGGACGCCAGGGAACCTGCTCTGATTCCGCTCGAAGTAACTGTGGTAGTTCGAGACAAATCCTTCGACGTCGCGGCCGATAAGTGGAAATTGTTTTGTTCTGATTATGTGATCGGGGGTTGCAGGGCCGCGGCGGGCTACGTCCTCAAGGTCTGAGCGCGCCGAAAAAAGATTTGCTCGTTCGTTGGGGGTGCGGACTAGCAACATAGAACGACCCGCAGCATGAGACATTTGATCTCGAAGAGTTGCTTGATCTAAAGCGGAACCGTGAGCAGACACGGGCTTCGCCGCTATAGCTGAACTCTTGATATCTAGGCCTGCTTCTCTGATCAGATAGTCCTCTGCTTCAGTGATGACCTCAATCATTTTGTTATAAGCCTGCTCGGTCGTTTCACCGAAGGTGAAAACACCATGGTTCATCAAAACCATCGTGACCGTGTCACTATTTGCCTGTCTATCGAATTCCAGAGCGCATGCTTTTGCCAAGTCGAATCCTGGCATCACATATGGGACGATGACCGCAGATTGTCCCCACAGTTCTCGGACTCGTCGTTCTCCATCTTTGGTATTGGTCAAAGCTAGGGCGGCGTCGGCGTGAGTGTGTTGTACAGCGATGAAGGGCAGAGACGCGTGCAGGATCGCTTCCACTGACGGATTGGGAGCAGAGGCATCGAGAAGATTAAGCCTTAATTGGTTAACCATTTCGATATCACTAAGTGACGGTAATTCTGCTAACCGTCGAACCGCCTCCAGACGAAGCGGAGCGAACCCCTGCGGCTCAATAGTTGCGAGATCCCAACCGCTGCCCTTGACGTATAACACATCGACCGGATCGCCATGTATGTCAGTTTCAGTGGCTTTTACCGAAGTGTTTCCGCCTCCGTGAAGCACTAAAGATGACTCAGCTCCAAGGAGTCTTGATCCGTATACACATTCACCTAATGCTCCTGGAAACTTGGCAGCGTCTTCAGAGTTCCACAAATTTTTCATTAGATACCTCCGACTTGCCCGAGCGCCTCAGCTATTGAATCTTTAAAAGGTGCGCGTAACACTCCGGCCTCAGTGATGATTGCCGTAATTAGGTGGTTTGGTGTCACATCAAAGGCCGGGTTTAGAGCACCGACCCCTTTTGGAGTGAGTCTGCTGCCTTGAATTTCATGAACTTCATCAGCATCTCGTTGTTCTATCTCTATCTGCTCGCCGCTTGCTAATTCAAAGTCAATAGTTGAGGTGGGAGCCGCAACATAAAAAGGAATTCCAGCTTCTCGAGCTGCTAAGGCGTGTCCCACTGTACCGATCTTGTTTGCGGCGTCTCCATTAGCTGCGATGCGATCTGCACCGACGATGTAGGCATCAATCTGGCCGGATAGGACAGTTGAAGACATTGCGCCATCGGGAACGACGGTGACGTCAATACCAGCGTCATCAAGCTCCCACGCGGTTAGTCGAGCACCTTGCAACAGGGGTCGAGTTTCGGAAGCTAGAACGTGGAGAGGCTCACCTGCCCGCGCTTTGGCGTACATAGGAGCCAAAGCTGTCCCGGTTCCGGCTGTCGCTAACCGGCCTGCGTTGCAATGGGTGCCAATAACCGTAGCGTCGCGTAATAACTCATGTCCGAGTCGACCGATCTCGTTGCATGCCGCCTCGTCTTCGGCTGCTACCGCTTGCGCTTCGCGAATTAGAGCACTTCTTAGCGAAACTAAATCGCTGACGTTTTTTGTCGCTTCATCAATCACTCTGTCAACTGCCCACCGAAGATTGACTGCGGTTGGTCGTGCATCGCCAATTAACGTTCGACATTCCTGAAGCCTGGCCACGGCTTGCGGCAGAGACTCTGGCTCTATCTCATCCAGAGCCACGACTAACGCTAGTGAACCGAATGCCCCAAGAGCCGGAGCGCCTCGGATAGCTAATCGTTGAATGGCATCGACTGCTTGGTCGGCACTTCTTATCTCAATGACTTTTACTTCGGTGGGCAACAGAGTCTGATCGATAATCCTGATGTGGTCCTCAGCCCATTCGATTGGAGGTGTTGGACGTTTCATGCATCAGTTCCATAAAGACGGTCGCCGGCGTCACCTAGCCCAGGCAAAATATATCCGGAATTATTCAAGCCCTCGTCAAGGGCAGCGGCAACTATTCGCACGTTTGGATGGTGCATCTGGAGATGTTGTACCCCTTCAGGAGCGGCCACTACACACATGAAGGTGATGCTTGTCGGCCCTTGGTCCTTCACTCGGTCAAGAGCTGCTACTGCGCTGTGCCCGGTAGCCAACATTGGATCCACAACTAGAACGTGGCGGCCCGCCAAAGAAGGCAGTTTCACAAGGTATTCAACCGCCTCCAAAGTTTCGTGGTCTCGAACCAAGCCGATGAACCCAACGTCAGCGTCTGAAAGAATTGTTAAGACCCCGTCAAGCAAGCCATTACCGGCACGAAGCACCGAAATAACTGCAGGCGTTCCGCCTTGAAGTTGTTGACCTCCAGTTTTTGCTAGGGGTGTATCGATCACTATTTTTTCAGTTGGCAAATCTTCGGTCGCGTAGGGAACCATGAGTTGGCCAATCTGCTGCAACAATCGGCGAAACTCTTCGTTGCCAGTTTCAATGGACCGTAAACGGTCGGTCCAAGCGGTGACTACAGGATGCTCTACAACGCTAAACACGATCACAGAGTAGAAGCAGTCGCGACCAGATGCCGCATCACTGACATGCTGTACTTATCAAGGAGGCTTAAGTGATTGTTGTAGGCGACGAGGTAAAAAGCGCAATCAGGACACAACAAGCAGTTGTGGCTTTGGAATCGACGATTTTTTCAACCTTAGGATTGCCGTCTCCTGCTAATGCTGAAGCCCTTGAGATGTGTTTGTCGGCTGTCCGCCGATCGGGAGCGATCCCCGCGCTAACAGCGGTGCTAGATGGCGTGATTTGGGCAGGTGTGCCAGAAGAACTCCACGAACGCGTTCTCGATGCCTCAACCAAAGTTGCTGCTCGAGATTTGGGTATCGCTAGTTCCCAGAATATTGCCTCTGGGGCAACGACTGTCTCTGCGAGTGTTTTGATCGCTCACCAAGTCGGGATAGAAGTTTTCGCGACTGGAGGAATTGGTGGAGTGCACCGCGAAAGTCAGATCACGGGCGATATCTCGGCAGACCTCGATGCCCTTGCCCAACACCCAGTCACTGTGGTGAGTGCCGGAGCCAAAGCCTTCCTAGATTTGCCTCGTACTCTCGAATATTTAGAGACCCAATCTGTTCCTGTCGTTGGTTGGCGAACTAACGACTTTCCAGCTTTTTATACCCGCGAGTCTGGTTTGCAGATTCCGCATCGAGTTAATGACGCGAAAGAAGCTGCGCAGCTTCACCTTGCTCGAAGAGAACTTGGACAAGGGGGCACGCTTCTTGTCGTGCCTATCCCGCTAGAAGCTGAACTGGATTCTTCTCGGATTGATGATGCAATTGAAAAGAGCTTGGCGGAGGTACAAAGTCGTGCCTTAGCTGGCCCGGCAGTCACGCCCCACGTTCTCGCAGCTGTAGAGAGAGCAACAGAGGGAAAAAGTGTTGAAGCCAACCTTGTGTTAGCGGAACACAACGCGACTATTGCTGGGCAAGTTGCTGTTGAGATAGCTAACTCGTGAACGTCTACGAATTATTGATTGTTGCCGTAGCGGTAATTCTTGGTTCGCTTGTTAAGGGTACGACGGGTCTGGGATTGCCACTGACGGCAGTGCCCGTAATTGCGTTCTTTGTGGGTGCACAAGACGCGGTCATAATCATGGCTGCCCCGACCGCTGTAAGCAACGCGATGTTGGTAAGAGAACACCGTCGAGAGCTTCGTCTCGCCGAAGGTCTTATTTTGTTCGCTGCGCTTGGGTCTATTGGCGCTATTGCAGGCGCCTGGCTATTACCAAGAATCAATGATCGGCTCTTGTTCCTTTTACTTGCCCTGGTCTTGACGACTTTTTTGGCCTGGAAATTTTCTGCTACTGAGGCCAGATGGTCGCCGAACATCCAGAAATGGGGCAAGATGCCCGTCGCCTTGACGTGCGGAATTGCTCAAGGCGCCACGGGTATCTCTGGCCCGCTTGTCGCGGCTTGGTTCCAAGGCTTAGGTGTTTCGCGTGAGCGATTCGTGGTTTCTAACACAGCGATTTTTCTTTTGACGGGCATTACTCAACTCGTCACGTTAACGGCGACTAATCAATGGTCGGACCAACGCGTTATTGGATCTATTTTGGCGGCTCTAGTTGTCGCCATTGCGCTTCCGTTTGGGATAAAGATCGGTCGTAAAATAAATGCTGCACGGTTCGATCTAGCAGTGAGCACAATCATTACCGCGTGCACTATCAGTTTGTTGATTCGTGCTTTCTAGATCCCGGTAATGTCATTATGGTGAATCGTCTGGTTGCTCTGTGTATGCCCGGAGGGCTGCAGTTCGTCGAAGCTGTCGAACGTATCTGGGGCGAAGGCGACGCTGTGCTGCCAATAGATCAACGACTGCCTAAGAATGCTCAGGCAGAATTGATTGAACAGATGGGAGCCTCGGTTGTAATTGATTCTTCAGGAACCTCGTCGTTGGCTGGACGGCCAGTCGAATCAGGTGATGCGTTGGTAGTTGCAACTAGTGGCAGCACCGGGCGACCCAAAGGCGTTGTTCTTGAACATCAGGCGTTAATTGCTAACGCCGAAGCGACCAACGCTTTTCTGGAAGCTGATCCTGCTGTCGATAAGTGGCTTGCTTGTTTGCCTTTGAGTCACGTAGGTGGGTTCTCGGTAATAGTTCGAGCGCTTCATTCAGGCGTGCCGCTGGAGGTTCATAACGGCTTTGATGCTGACCAAACGATGACCGCGGCGCGGCAAGGAGTGACTCTAATTTCGTTAGTCCCCACCGCGATGAGACGTGTAGAAGCAGGATTGTTTCGAAAGGTTCTTGTTGGCGGCTCCTCTGTCCCTGCTGATCGACCCGACAATGTCGTAGCGACCTATGGAATGACTGAAACCGGGAGTGGAGTTGTCTACAACGGGCGGCCGCTTGAGAATGTCGAATTGCGCGTTGTTGATAATGAAATTCAGATTCGTTGTCCGATGCTTTTTAGGTGCTACAGGAATGGAGATAATCCGATTACTGGAGATGGCTGGTACCCAACTGGCGATGCAGGGGAGTTAGGTGCTGACGGTGTTCTGACCGTACATGGGCGGATGGGCGACATGATCATCACAGGTGGAGAAAATGTATGGCCGGTGATGGTTGAGCGAATTTTGAATAATGCACCGGGGGTCCGGGAATGCGCTGTAGTTGGACGACCTGACCCTGAATGGGGCGAGTCTGTGGTTGCTGTAATAGTTCCTGATGCTGATGAACTGGCGTTGGAAGAGCTTCGAGATGCGGTCAAGAGTTTTCTGCCCGCGTATTGTGCTCCGCGATCGCTGGAATTGGTTGAAGAACTTCCGAAAACAGCTTTGGGGAAGATTCAACGTCATTTGCTTTAAGTTTCGATTGAGGCTTGGTTAGAGACGGTGTAGATAGCCGTTGATGGGTTGAACATCGTTAGGCAAATTCTCTACAAAGAGTGGAGCGGTACCAAGGCCGTGAACTTGGTGAGGGGCTAATTCTAAGGCCAGATCTCTAGCGGTTCTTAACGCTATTGGGCCATCTAGAAATGATGAGATGATTATGTCGATACCGTTCTGGGCTGCTTGGGATGCAATCCGGCGAGTAGGTGGTGGCCCACCTAGCACCGACGGTTTTAGGACAAAGGTTTGGGCCGCGTCTAGGTCTATAAGACGATCAATCTGTGCTTGGTTTGTTAGTTGTTCGTCAGCTCCGATTTTGATTCCCGTTTCTTGATGTATCTGTCGCCAATCTTTCGGATCTGAAGTTGGTTCTTCGATGAGTGCCACACGACCGGGACTTACCTTTGTTAGTACGTGCAGCGCTTCTTGCGGTGTCCACCCTCCGTTGGCGTCTAACCGCAACAGTATTTCGGGAGCAATGAGGGTGGTTGCGATCTCAATCCTTTTGACGTCGGTTGCAGCATCAGTTGCTGCCACCTTTAATTTCAAGGCGCGGTAACCGTTGTCTAGTGCCTCAGTAATTTGCCTTTCTAACGAAGAAATGTCGATAGCACTGATTAAAGCCTGAACCGCAATAGATCCACTGGGTGGAGTGATCCTTGATTTTGACTGTTCAAGGTAATCAAGAGCTGTCGTCGCGCCACTTAGTGCGGCGGGCTGAGAAGGTAGCAAATGAGAATTTTTTGACCATTCAGTCAGAGCGGCTTGTGTTTCTTCAAATGTTTCTAAGCCGAAGCCAGGAAGAGGCGCAGCTTCACCGTGTCCGAAAAATTCATCTTGTTGGACGGTGATTTCCACAATCTGTCGATGAGTAATTTGACCGTGTGCTGTTGTTATTGGGCTACGAAGCTCCAAAGTTCTGTTGGTAAGAGTTACGAACACGAGAAGTGCTCCAAAATTGCTTCGGCTGTTGCGGCGGGCTGCTCCAGATGAGCTGCATGGCCGGAGTTTTTAATTACTTTGATATTTGCCCGAGCTATTTTCGGCGCCATTTCTTTGGCAATGTTCAAAAACTTTGAATCTTTTTCGCCAACGAGAAGCAAGGTAGGCGTGGCTAAATGCTCAAGATTGTTATGCAATGGAGGCATCGCGCCACTGCCGCTAGCTCTGAGGCTATTGGCTAAACCAAGCGGGTGGTTTGCAACTCGTTGCTTGATTGAATCTTGCCACTGCTGTGGGGTCAGGCTTTCGCGGAGGCTTTCCCACATAGGCATGGCAACCCAGCTATTGATGAAACTTCGTATACCAACCCTAGAAATGGAGTCTCCGAGTTGGCAGTCATGTTTCAAACGTCGCTCTCGTTCTTCTTGATTACTTATGCCGGGGCTCGCGCCAATGAGAGCTAATGACTTAACCATTTCTGGATGGGTCAGAGCGAAAGTCAGTGCGACCCGACCGCCCAGTGAATAGCCAACTATTGATACCGGTGAAGCATCGAGCTGCTGCAATAGCGACAACAATTGTGATGAGATGCTTTCAAGGGAATAAAGATCCAAAGATACGGGGGCTTCACTTCGGCCATGACCGATGAGATCTGGAACTATTCGACGGCCGACCAAACGTTCGGTGAGTGGCTCCATTGCTGCCCCACAACCGGTGAATCCATGAATGATCAACACAGGCTCGTCAGTGCCCATTATTTCAACTTCTAAGCTGACTTCGTCGCAGTTAAATTTCATAGCTCTGATAGTGAATTACTGACTGCCTGTGCGATGCGCCGATGCTGATCAACATCGAGGTCTGGATCTACAGGAATCCTGACCACTCGTAAACGGTCCGGCTTCTCAAGTATGTGACCGAGATCGCTTATTTCAGTGATCTCGAAGTAAGCGATACCAACTGCCTCAACAACCTTACGAATGGGCAGCTGTTGCGTTGTTGTAAAGAACTCTTTGAATAGAGCTGGATCTGCCACTTCTGAGATAGGTAGGTAGCTAAAAATTCCTCCGCCTTGGTCATCGAGAACGATGATTGTCAGAGAAAGATCGTCTTCCAGGGTTGCCAATAGGCCGCTGATGTCATGCTGAAACGCAAGGTCTCCAATTAACAGTGTCGTGGAATAGCCCGACGCTGCAACACCGGCAGCACTGGAGATGACACCGTCTATGCCGCTAGCCCCTCTATTGCCCATAACCCAGAGCGGCTCCGAACGAGCCTCCAGAAAGCTATCTGCATCGCGTACAGGCATTGAATTAGATAAATAGAGAACGTGTTCCTTTGGGAGGCGTCGGCCTAACTCCCGAGCAACAGCTGGTTGCAGTAGATGTTCGCTGTCAAGCAGATCGTTGATTGCTTTTTGGGCTTGTTGGTCAGCAGCTTTCCAATTGTCAGTCCAAGTAGTTTCAGGTGCAGAGAATTCGATAGCTTCTGCCAGCTCTGTGAGTGCCTGAGCACCGGCGTTGACTACTTCGGTGACTGTAAAACTTGGCTCGGCCCAACTAGCCGATGGGTCAAACATAATTAACGGTGGTTGATGTTTCTCTAACCAAATCCGCAGAGGCTTGCAGGTAGGCGGACCGCCTAAACGGATAACAACATCGGGTATGAAGGCGTCAGCCCACGAACTTCGAAGTAAATGATCATGGTGGTTGATCACAGTCACGCCATCAGCGGTGCATCGTAACTGGGATAGCGGCTCGGCTAATAATGGGTAGCCGCTCCGTCGACAGAAGAGATGAACCGCTTCCTGCCAAGACGCTCCTTCTGTCATAGGTCCGGCGATCACTAGCCCTCGCGGCTTCTGCTCAAAGAATTCTGCCAGTGCATTAGTTCTTGCACCGTCAAGAGTGGTTACAGGGCTGTTGAGTTGGATTGCCGGTGATCTTGGAAATGGTTTCAGTTCGGACTTCGGCTCTAAAGGTTCTCTAAATGGCCAATCAAGATGGACGGGGCCTGGTCGCAAGCTGGTGGATGACTGAAAAGCGCGAGCGGCTGTTCGTTGGAACCAATTCAGATTTGGATCTGTTGCTATTGGAAGTTCGGTAAACCATCGAACATTGGTGCCGTAGATATTCGTTTGATCGATAGTTTGCCCAGCTCCCCAACCGCGTAGTTCTGGTGGTCGGTTCGCCGTCAAGATGATGAGGGGAGTCTCCGACCAATTGGCCTCTGAAACCGCAGGTAAATAATTCGCAGCAGCGGTACCCGAAGTGCAGATTAAGACGACAGGGCTTCTAGATGATTTTGCTAAACCCAAAGCGAAGAACGCGGCAGAACGCTCATCAAGTCGAACCCAGGTCTTAATTCCTGGTGTTGTCGCAAAGGTAAGTGTCAATGGTGTCGACCGCGAGCCTGGAGAAATCACTGCATGACAAACGCCCTGGCTGGCGAGTTCATTAGCGAACGCTGCGCAGGCGTCGTAGACCGGATCGTTGCTCATTGATCTAAGGGGTTAGGTCGAGAGCTCCGAGAAGAGCTTCAAACTTGTTGGCAGTTTCTGCCAGTTCACGAATAGGTTCTGCCCCCTCGACGATGCCACCTCCGGCGAATAGCGTGAGGGAGGTATCTGTCAAGAGCGCGGATCGTAAAGCAACTCGAAACTCTCCAGAGCCGTTTGGAGTCATCCAACCAACTGGAGCGGCATACCAGCCTCGATCCATTGACTCGTGTTGATCGATCCAGTCTTGAGAGCGTTGTCTGGGTAGCCCTGCTACAGCAGGGGTTGGGTGCAATGCTTTGACGATGTCGAGGATGTCCGTGTTATTTGGCAATGTTCCTGAAATAGGCGTGTGCAGATGCTGGATGCGTCGTAATTTCATTACCCCTGTAGCTACTGGTGAGTCCAAATGCACTCCAGCCGTGGCCAATGACTCTGTGATGTCATCGATAACGATTTGATGTTCGTTGCGTTCTTTAGGATTTGCCAATAGTTCAGCGCGTAATTGGGCGTCAGCTCCAGGATGATCATGGCGAGGTCGCGAACCAGCTAAAGCAGCTGTTTCGAGATGGTTACCCTCCACATTGACTAGCTTCTCTGGGCTAGCGCCTAGGAAGACTTGGCTTCCGTGACCTATCGCAAAAGTGGCACAGGAAGGATGCCGTTCTTTGAGCCGTTCCAGAAGTGCTGCGCAGTTGAGATTGGCGGGAAGAGAGAGTGACCTGGCAGTCACTACTTTCGTCATGTTCCCTGATTCGATTTCTTTCAGAGCATTAGAGACCAAAGCTAAATAATCGTCATCATTTTTGTAGTCGACTTCCTTTACCCACCCAAGGTCCAGATCTAGGGAAGGACTCAGCACTGGGATTTCGGCTCCCTCAACATGTGTAATCCAAGTTTGGTCATTTGATCGTGTGACGAAAATTTCGGGTAATACCAACTCACCGCCCCCAAATGCAGCCCAATCGGGGTGACGTTCGATTTCACGGTCACTGAACGCGAATCCACCGACCAATACTCCCGCCGTGAAATCTGGGCCGGCTTCACCAATTACATCAATATTCAGTGTCCCTAAGTCAGCTCGGACGGTTTCGAATCGTGATGCCCGCTCGTCAGTGCGGAAATGTCGTGCCTTGCCAAGCGCGACGAACTCGAATCCCGCATCAGGAACCGCCCAATAAGCTTTTTGATGGTGTGTTGATGAAGCCCAAAGAGCTAACAAACTCAGCGGTTGTTCCAACTTTTTTCGAACAAGAGTCAGCTGACAGGGCTCAGTTAAAGTAGTCATGCCGAGTGACCGTCTTCTCGAAGATGTTGACCAACCTGTTCGATCAGCGTTTGACGAAAGTGTTCGGCTACTAGTTCAGTAACTAGCGGCAGAATATTTTCCACTATTTGAGTCTGTGAAGCGGTCGATGTCTCGCCAAGGTGTTTTGCGAAAAGGGCAACAGCGTCTTTTGCAACACTCTCTACTTGGTCAGCGTGTCGAACAGCCAAATGGATTAGTTCATCGAATGGCACACCGGCATCAAGTAGTTCGACACCGGCCTTCAACATGGACAGGGTTGATGTGCCGAATTGCTCGGCGTTGTTCGTTAGCGGCCTGATTAGTCCCGCATCGACGGCGAGTCGAACAATTTCTTCATTGGTGCCTGAAGCGGTTACTAAGTCATCGAAAGAAAGCGAATCCGATGAGCCGTTGAGTGAAGTTAGTAAGGGATGAGGTGAAGAATCAGCTAGCTGTTGGATTTGAGCCAGGCTGAAACCTTCATCAGATAGCTGCTTAATTTCTTGTAGCCGATCGGAATGTGAATTGTCATAGAGTGCGACTCGCCCTTCGCGGGTGGGCGGGTGCAGAATCCCGATTTTCTGGTAATAGCGGATGGTGTCAACGCTGAGTTGGGCATCTCCGGCTAATTGTTCGACACGCACAACATTAGTTTAAGAGTAATAACTCCAAGAGTCACCACTCTTATGCTTAATATGTTTGATCCCTAGTTGATTTGTTTTTCCATTCCATCCCAATAAGGGGAGCGGAGCTTGAATTTCTGGAGTTTGCCTGTAGCAGTCCGAGCTAGTTCGTCCCGAATTTCGACTGAAGTAGGACATTTATAGTGCGCCATTTTCTCGCGACAGTATTCAATCAGCTCCTGCTCAGTAGCTGATTGATCTTCGGCTAATACAACTAGAGCCTTAACTGTTTCACCCCACTTTTCATGTGGCACACCGATGACCGCAACCTCGGCGATTGCTGAGTGGCTGAACAACACATCTTCGACTTCGATGGAAGAGACATTCTCGCCTCCCGAAATGATTACGTCCTTTTTTCTGTCCGAGATAGTTACGTGATGTTCTTCATCCATCGTGCCGCCATCACCGGTGTGGAACCAGCCGTCCACTATCGCTTCGGCAGTTGCCTCGGGTTGCTCCCAATATCCCTCAAGCACAACGTTAGAGCGCGCGAGGATTTCACCTTGGCCATCAACTTCGATCTTGACGCCAATCGCAGGTGCTCCAGCGCGACTTAACTTGCGGGCCTTTTCTTCAAAGTCGAAATCATCCCACTCAGACCTGCACCTGTTCATCGTTAAAAGAGGGGAAGTTTCGGTCAGACCATAAATTTGAATAAATTCCCAACCTAACTCTTCTTCCATCCGAGCGATCGTTCGGGTGGGAGGAGGAGCCCCCGCTACGACCATTCTCACTCTGCCGCGTCCGGGAATTTCGCCCTCCCAGTCTTGTGCTGCTTCCAAAACTGCTGAAACAACTGCTGGAGCTCCACACATATAGGTGATGTCATGATCTTCGATGCGTTGGAGAATGTCTTCGCCTCGGACCTCGCGAAGTACAACGTGCTTGCCGCCCATGCCGGTGACTGCGTAGGGCATTCCCCATCCGTTGCAGTGAAACATCGGAAGGGTGTGCAGATAGTTGTCCCTATCGCTCACCCCCGCATGCCAACCGAACGTCGTTGCGTTTACCCATAAAGCACGGTGGGTTTGTTCGACACCTTTTGGTCGGGCCGTTGTTCCCGACGTGTAGTTGATTGTTGCGGTTGCATCTTCGTCTGGGATCCAAATTTCAGGCTCGCCCCCTGACAAATACATTTGATCATCGCTATCGGTACCCATAACCACGAAGTGATCAACGTCAATGTCCTTGCAGGTGTCCTCCATTGAAGGGTCCACTAGCAACATTGATGCTCCACAATGATCAACTATGTATGCGATTTCGTCGTGGCTCAGGCGAAAGTTGATAGGCACAAAAATTCGGCCATAGCCTGAGACTCCCCAAAATGAGGTCATGAGCCTGCCTGAGTTTTGCGACACCATCGCAACTCGCTCGCCTACGCCTATGCCTAGCTCATCTAATTTTGCGGCCTGTTCTCGGACTTTGACTCCAAACTCACGCCAGGTCAATTCACCCAAACCACCGCCGGGCATGTCGGGTTCATCAACTAGAGCAATTCGGTCTGAATAGACGTTCTCTGCTCGGTATAAGAAATCGGAGATCGTAAAAGGCACCTTCATGACGTATTTCCTCGGTCGACTGATCGATGTTGGAGCTAACAGTAGACCGGTAAGGTCCATGTAAGTCCAGTGAGATGACCCAAAATGTCTTTTGAAGTT
>MDTC01139765.1_pt1 | contig 15202 bp, 19 predicted proteins | sample 811181 | NCBI WGS metagenome assembly MDTC01 (sample SAMN05326644, study PRJNA326480) | marine metagenome | isolation source: seawater | place: Pacific Ocean: North | collected 2011 | reverse complement strand
CTTGGCGGCGATCGCCCGGCTATTACTAGCCATTGATATCGCCATTATCGAAATGTTTGCCAGTCTCCACTATTGTGGTCCCGGAATTAATAAGGTCGCGTATCGACCATGGCTTCTTTCCTGCAAGCTGAACCTTGGAAACCAATAGTGATGAGCCGCTACACGAGACTTCAACGCCGGTCGAATTGATGCCTAAAATAGTGCCAGCTAGCACATTTTTATCTACATCAAGCTGGGATTTTTCAAGAGGCCTTGCTTTTAGAATTCGAAGCCGCTCACCCTCTATAAAACTATAAGCCGGCACCCTGCCAACACCCGCTTTAACGACCCGACAAAGCTGCTCTGCCGGAAGTTGCCACTGCAGCAATGATTCCGACTTATCAATCTTTGCCGCATAGGTGCTCAGTGTATCATCTTGCAATTGAGCACTTTCTCTAAGGGTAGTGAAGTTATCCAGCGTATGTAGAAGCGCAGACGTGCCGGCACTACAGAGATTCCCCATTAGAATTTCACGGTCATCGTCTGGTGAAATTTTGACTTTAGACTTATAAAGCATAGGCCCGGTGTCGAGGCCAGCATCCATTTTCATGATAGTGATACCTGACTCTTTATCGCCAGCAAGTATAGCTCGCTCAATAGGCGCCGCACCGCGCCAGCGCGGTAATAAAGAGGCATGCACGTTGATACAGCCAAGCCGGGGAATGTCAAGTATCTCTTGTGGCAAGATCAGACCATAAGCAACCACGATTAAAAGGTCGGGTGAAAACGCCGCCAGTTCTTGCTGTGCATCGGCTAGCTTGAGGGACTTTGGTTGCTTGATAATAAGGCCGCTATCAAGAGCGACCTGTTTTACCGGGCTGGGCTGCAGCTTTTTACCGCGACCCGATGGCCGATCCGGTTGTGTGTAAACAGCAACAATATTGTGTTTAGCGGCTATGAGCGCGGCAAGGTGCTCAGCCGCGAAGCTGGGTGTCCCCGCAAAGCAGATTTTTAGAGGGGTCATGAAATCAGGCGGACTTCTTGTGTTCTTTTTCGAGTTTACTGCGAATACGTTGGCGCTTCAGCGCGCTGATGTAATCCACAAACAGTTTGCCATCCAGATGGTCGATTTCATGCTGGATGCAGGTAGCAAGGATACCCTCTGCTTGGATCTCAAACTTTTCGCCCTTGAGGTCCTGCGCCCGCACTTTGATACCTTTCGGTCTTGCAACCGTTTCGTAAAACCCAGGAACTGAGAGACAGCCTTCGTCATACTCAGAATACTCGTCCTCAATTACCTCAAAACTTGGATTGATGAAGACAAGAGGGCTATCCTTGCTCTCTGAGACATCGATGACCAGCATGCGCTTATGGACGTCGATCTGGGTCGCAGCAAGCCCAATTCCTTGAGAGTCGTACATGGTCTCGAACATATCTTCGACCAAGACTTCCAGCTTTGCGTCGAAAACAGTTACGGGACTGGCTACTTTGCGTAGCCTGGGGTCTGGAAATTCCAATATGGGTAGCAGTGCCATAAGTCTGTATATAAGGGCAATTTAACAAGATTAAACCGAAAGCCGTATGACCCGCTTCGAGTGATAATTATACCGTATTGCTAACATAACCGTGCCACCAGGCGCAGAATTTAATTGATGAAAATACTATTTAACAGGCTCTTTAACAATCTGGCTCTGGGATTAGCTGTGTAGTTGGTTACCAGTCCAGGTTACGCTCAAACCAGCCTGTTAAAGAACTACATGCCGGAAAGGTAAATTGTGCAAGATAGCGACAGCTTGTCGAACATAGGCGGCCAGTTCGTGATTGATGCTGAAAGATGGCCTGAGGTATGGCTGCCGGACCCCCTATCTAGACAACTCTGACTTTATCTATCCCGGAGACGAACTGCAGATCAGCTACGTCGACGGCGCGCCCAGGATTCTAGTGCTGCGAGGGGGTCGTGGAGTTGAGGAACTGGGGCCGGAAATGCGAAAGCAAGCGCTTTCCAGTGCGATTCCCGCCATTCCCCTAGAAGTAATCGAAAATAGCTTTACTCACAATCATATCGTCAGCCAGGCCTTGCTGGAAGACGCCCCTTATATTGTGAGTAACATCGGCGATGCCCTCGCAATCGCCACCGGAGATGAGGTTCACGCCCGTGGCGAACGGCCTTCCGACGACCGTATTCGAAGTTTACCGCCCATTCCGTGAACATTATGACGACGATGATGACATCATGATTGGCATTGAAGTCGAATATGTCGGCTATGCCAGCATCGCCGCAGTGGAATCAGCCGACCTACCCCGACTGCTGATTAACAACAGTGCCAAGGAGACCCGGGTTGGTGACCGCTTACTAGTCAGGGAAGAGATTAAAATGAAAGGGACAATTTACCGACCAAGCTTGCGCAAGATATAGAAGGCCGTATTGTCGCATTTCTGGGTAACGAGCAGATGGCTTCCCAGCTGGACACGGTGTTGGCGACAATTTAGAGGTTGGCGATGTGCTGGCCATATCGAAAGAAGCTTTCATGATGGTAGATAGTATGGGGCGGGACCACATGAGTTTTAGTCAGCGCATGCGAGCACTGTTTAGTAGAGACCGGCTACAACTTCCTGGCTATGAGATTGGCACTGTGTTGGGTTATCGAACGTTCTATTCACTAAGCTATGCCATTGTGCAGAAAAGCCTCAAGCCCATCGAAATCAATACCGGGGTGCTCAGTCCATAGTTAGACCCAAAAAGACCGATAAACACCCAAACAATTCATATTGTTCCAGTGCTCAAGGGTGACCAATGGAACCCAACGAAACTTTTGCGACGCAAAGACCCCTGATTAGCGGCATAACCACCACCGCCAAGCTGGGGCGGTTGCTTTCTGGCAGGCAATTGCGGAACGAAGACTTACCATCAGTTTCCCATTACCCACGCTGACCCGGCCTATTCTGTCTTGCTCAAGCAGACTTATGACCTCTTCCCTGCTTTTTGTTAAAGGTCACGCCGCGCTATTAGGCGAGTTCTGTCTCCCGATGGTGGGTAGCCGAAAAGCCAGTACCCAGGCCAAGCGCTTTACGCGCTGGCTAGCGACAGAGCTGGCAGGCCAGCGATTAAAGGTCGTGAGTCGTCTGGCCCGGGGCGTTGACTGCAATGCGCACATCGGTGCCTTGGGGTCGGGCAATATCACTGCTGTTATTGGCGCTGGTATCGACGTGTATTACCCGAAGGCAAACTGAGCGTTACAGCAACAGTTGGAGAATAAGGCGCTTTTCATCTCAGTGTTTTTGCCTAGCGCACCACCCGTGCCGCCAAGTTCCCACAACGAAATCGCCTCATTAGCTGTTTGAGCCCCGACACTGTTGACGTGGAAGCAACTATGCGGTGGGGCTCATTAATTACGGCGCGAGATGCGGCGGGACAGGGTCCCGATGTCTTCGCTGTCCCGGGGCAGGTAGATAGAGAGCGGTCACCAACTCCTTAGAGACGGGGCAACTCTGGTAGAATCCGCGATTGATGTTATAACGGGACTACCGATCAGCGGTCTGATGAACCTACATGAATCGGTAAGGTCTGAAGTCTCTACCAAACTGTCTCATCCGTACAATGGTCGGACAGCTAACCTAGAGCAGTCACTGCTGGGGGGAATCGCCGCATTTGAAAACTTGCCCCAAGACTTGATGAAAAGCGAAAACCTCACAGCCGGGCAACTCAATGCGGTTCTGCTGAAACTGGAATTGACGGGAAAGGTTAAAAACATGGACGGGGGTATTCATCTGCGCGATTGATCAAGACGCCGACTTCGACTCATTGGGCTTCTACGTTGATGTCGCGAAGCCGACAAGAAATTAGATCTAGATTAATACTGGCACGGGCGTACTTCTCTAACATAGACTTCCACTGCAGTGGTGTGCCGACAGGCGAAAGAACAAATCAGGAAACTAGGTACCGGACAATGAAGGATCGCCACGGTTCATGCTTTTGGGAGAATTAGAAAATTGAAGACTGAAAACATCGCCGCGGTCAGGGAATTCTTGCTGCAACTGCAGACTGATATCTGTTCGGGCATTGAAGATCTGGATGGCGCCGCAAGGTTTATTTCTGACCAGTGGGACCGGAAAGAGGGAGGCATGGGGATTACCCGTGTTATTAGCGATGGTGCGTTAGTCGAGAAAGGCGGTGTTAACTTTTCCCATGTATTTGGAAAATCTATGCCCGCCTCGGCTACAGCGCAGAGACCGGAATTAGCAGGTCGCGCATTTCAGGCTATGGGTGTTTCACTGGTGATTCATCCAGAGAATCCTTATGTGCCTACGTCCCATGCAAATTTTCGGCTGTTTGTAGCAGAGAAGGAAAACGAGGAGCCCATATGGTGGTTTGGCGGCGGCTATGACCTGACCCCCTATTATGGGTTTGAAGATGACTGTGTTCACTGGCATACCACAGCGAAAGAGGCCTGCGCAGACTTTGGGGAGGGCTATTACAACAAGTTTAAAAACTGGTGTGATGATTATTTCTACCTAAAGCACCGAGACGAACCGAGAGGCGTTGGAGGTCTTTTCTTCGATGATTTTAACGAGATGGAATTTGATGAGGCCTTTGCCTTTGTTCAATCCATGGCTAACAGCTATTTGAAAGCCTACAGCCCCATAGTAAAAAGACGAAAAAACCTGCCGTTCGGTAAGAAAGAAAGGTGTTTTCAAGAATATCGTCGCGGTCGATATGTGGAGTTCAATCTTGTTTACGATAGAGGTACAGTGTTTGGGCTGCAATCTGGCGTTGGTCGTATTGAATCGATTCTTATGTCACTGCCTCCGGCCGTTCGTTGGGTCTATGATTGGAAACCAGAGCCTGGTTCTGCCGAGGAAAAGCTCTACACTGATTTCTTGAAACCCCGCGAGTGGGTGTAATGATCAAATCTATTTCTCAACTGAGGTCATCATGACGCGTTATGCTGTTATGGGTGATCCTATCGCCCAAAGTAAGTCACCACAAATTCACTCGCAGTTTGCCAACCTGACGAAACAGAACGTGGCCTATGAAAAGCTGCGGGTCGAAGCGCACGAATTTCCCGCTCGGGTAAATGCTTTTTTCAATGGTGGCGGCGGCGGACTAAATGTGACGGTGCCGCATAAAGAGGATGCATTCGCGCTCGCGGATACTGCGAGTCCACGGGCGGCTCTCGCCAAAGCAGCTAACACGCTGGGTATGGATGTTGCCGGCAAGTTGTGGGCCGACAATACCGACGGCATAGGTTTGGTACGGGATTTAGAGAACAATAACCATTGCACGATAAAAGATAAAAACATACTGATCCTGGGAGCAGGCGGCGCGGCGAGAGGTGCCATGGCAGAGCTAATTCACCGACAGCCGGCATCTCTGACGATCATGAATCGAACAACTTCACGGGCTGACGCATTACGAGACGATTTCACTGGCGAGTTTCCAATTGGGGTAAGGGAGCTCAACCAGCCCAATACCGTGCTTTTTGATCTAGTAATCAATGCCACCAGTATGGGATTACAGAATCAAACCCTTGAACTCTCCAGCGAATTATTTGCAGCAAAGTTCACCGCTTATGACATGATGTATGGCGCCACCGATACGGCATTTATGCTGTGGGCGAAATCAATAAAAGCTGATTTAGTGCTGGATGGGCTTGGCATGCTGGTGGAGCAGGCCGCAGAGTCATTTGCATTATGGCGAGGGGTGAGGCCGCACACAAAGGATGTCATTTTAAAGCTGCGAAATGAGCTATAAGCCCTAAGCGTTACCTTGACTTCCCTTGCTCAAGATTTAGATCAATGCCCAGCGAACTGGTCACATCCGACCATTGCTTTCAGACCATGTCCCAGCCCTTTCGGGAAACACGGCGATATTTTTTGATAGAATTTAGAAGATATTGGACAAAAGAAAAGGGGCTGTAGCTAAACTAGAGCCCCTTTTTTTTAGATTTCTCAAAAACTAATGAGCTTCATCTTCATGATGGATATCGCTAGGCCCTAAAGCCACAGCATCGCGGTCGTGACCACGATAGTTGAAACGAGTTTCCTCGACGTAAGCTCCTTCAACCGCCATGAGACTAATCAGCAGCAGCAGCACGACCGGTGGCCCCAAAATGGTCAACACAAGTGCCATTCTTTCCCAAACTACGTGCATAAAGATGGCCACAATGAAACCGGCTTTCAATGCCATGAACAGGAGAACCAGGGTCCAGCGCAACGCACCTTGCACTTCAAAATAATCGACGGCATAGGAGAATGCGCTGAGAACGAAAAGGAGCCCCCAAATTTTGTAATAGATACCCAGAGGGTGTTGTTGTCCTTCAGCCGAAGCCATTGTCGTCCTCTCTTATAATAAGTAGAAAAATGCAAAGATGAATACCCAAACTAGGTCAACGAAGTGCCAATACAGACCCACGATCTCAACGATCTCAAAGCCCTTGTCATCGTAATACCCTCGCTTGACCCGCTGTGCAACCCAGAGTAGATAGATCACCCCGCCGGTTACGTGCAAGCCATGGAATCCCGTCACCATGAAAAACACGGAGCCAAACTGTGTCGCGCCGAATGGGTTTGTCCATGGACGCACGCCTTCAGCAATCAGCTTGGACCACTCAAACGCCTGCATGCTGACGAAAGTGGCGCCGAACGCGGCGGTGGCGCAAATTAGCCAGAACGTTTTGACCTTGTCCCTGCGATACCCGTAATTCACTGCCATCGCCATGGTGCCCGAGCTCGTAATGAGCACGAAAGTCATTATCGCTATGAGAATCAGGGGAATTGGTGCGCCGCCAAAGGACAGTGCAAAAATTTCACTTTGCGGTGGCCAAGGCTGGGTTGTCGTGATTCGAGCGTGCAAATAGCCCACCAGAAAGCAGGAGAAGATAAATGTATCCGAAACCAAGAAAATCCACATCATGGCCTTGCCCCAAGGCACATGATAAGCCTGTTTGTCGGCACTCCAGTCATCTACGAGACCATCCATCCCGTCATGGCCGACCGCGCCTGCTGTTGCTGCTTCACTCATGTAATTTTCCCTTAAGTACAGTTAAAGCGTATATCAATTCTTCTTATGTATTAGACAGAACCGCGAACATCACTATCCAAACCAGCAACAAAAAGTGCCAGTAGACGCTGCAGAGTTCTATGCTGAGCCTGATGTCCTCAGGCTCGCCACTCGAAACCAGGCGGATCGCACTTTTGCTCCAAACCCACAGCCCACCGGCTAGATGCAGCGCGTGGAGGCCTGTCAGCAGGTAATAAAAGGCATTGGCGGGATTTGAACTCAAATAGAAACCGCCTGCTTGCAGGTGATTCCAGGTGACCAATTGGGCCACGATAAAAAGTAGGGCTAGCACACCTGCGCCGAAAAACGATGTGTATAGATTCTTACTATCGCCGCGAGCTACAATATTTCTTGCCCACTGAAAAAATACACTGCTGGCTACTAACAATCCGGTGTTAAACCATAGCTGCGCTGGCTCAGACAGCGGCTCCCAGTCAGGCAACTCCATGCGGATGTAATAGCTAACCATAAAGAGGGAGAATATAACGGTCGCGATGACGAGGAAAAACGTCAGCGCAACACGTTCCGCTTCAGTGTCGAATGTTCCCTCGGGCTCCATTCCACCGATGACGCCCTTGCGTTCCCAGGGCTTTTCCGTAACTGTCTTTATCAGGCTCATACGTCTGCCAATGTCGAATCTTTGTCCGAATCAATCTGCTCATTGCTGGCAGCAGGCGCCGCACTCTCAGGTGTGTTTTGAGGAATGAAATCCTCGTGTGCACCTGGTACGCTGTAGTCATAAGCCCAGCGGTACACGGTAGGCAGTTCGTCGCCCCAGTTACCGTGTTTCGGCGGCGTGTCAGGAGTTTGCCATTCCAGAGACGCTGCTCCCCAAGGGTTTGGATCAGCCTTTTTACCCCACTTCAGACTGCCAATGATGTTGATGAAGAACAGAATTTGAGCAGTACCGACGATCAGTGCTGCGATTGTTATCGAGGAATTCAATTCTTGTGCAGATGCGGGTATGAAGTCTGTGCTTCCAAGCGCATAGTAGCGACGGGGTACACCTAAAAATCCAAGATAGTGCATGGGTAGGTAAATCGCGTAGGCACCCAGGAAAGTAATCCAGAAATGCGCTTTGGCCATTGTCTCGTTGTACATCCGCCCGCTGAGCTTTGGATACCAATGATAGATCGCAGCAAATAACACCAAGATAGGTGAAACGCCCATGACCAGGTGGAAATGCGCCACAACGAAGTAAGTGTCGGATAACGGCAAATCGATCACGACGTTCCCGAGAAACAAGCCGGTCAAGCCACCGTGAATGAAAGTAAAGATAAAGCCAATGGCAAAGTACATTGGCGCATTTAATCTAATATCACCTTCCCAAAGCGTAAGTAACCAGTTGTAGACCTTTAGAGCCGTCGGAACAGCAATGATGAGAGTTGTTGTCGCGAAGAAGAACCCAAAATAAGGGTTCATGCCACTCACATACATGTGGTGTGCCCAAACAATAAAACTTAAGCCGCCGATGGCGATAATCGCCCAAACCATCATGCGGTAACCGAAGATGTTCTTGCGCGCGTGCACGCTTAGCACATCTGAAACCAGTCCGAACGCAGGTAGCGCGACGATATAAACCTCAGGGTGCCCAAAGAACCAAAATAAATGCTGGAATAGAATCGGGCTGCCACCCTCGTAATCAAGCGGGCTTCCTGACTCTATAACGGCTGGCATGAAGAAGCTTGTACCCAGCAGGGTATCGAACATCATCATAATGCAAGCAACCAGGAGTGCCGGGAATGCAAACAAACCCAGAACCGTTGCGACAAATATTCCCCATATAGTGAGGGGCATGCGCATCAGGGTCATGCCGCGACAGCGATACTGTAAAATCGTGACCACATAATTGAGGCCGCCCATGGTAAAAGCCACGACGAAGACAGCAAGAGAAACCAGCATTAAAATAATACCGGCGTCATGCCCTGGCGTACCTGCCATTGTGGTTTGCGGTGGGTACAGTGTCCAACCAGCGCCTGTGGGACCACCGCCGACAAAGAAGCTGGCCATTAAAATGATTACAGAGATCAAAAATGTCCAGACTGACATCATGTTCAGGAAAGGAAAGACCATGTCCCTGGCGCCCAGCATGAGCGGAACCATGTAATTGCCAAAGCCTCCCAAGAATAGGGCAGTTAGGAAGTAAACCACCATGATCATGCCGTGCATGGTCACCGCTTGGTAATAAAAATTAGGGTCCACAAAGTCGACTGATTCAGGAAATCCCAGCTGCAATCGGAACAGAAGGGAGAGGACCAAACCGACGATACCTGTCAGTACAGCGAGTCCACCATACTGAATGGCAATGACTTTGTGATCCTGGCTCCAAACGTATTTTTCGACCCAGCTATGAGGATGGTGCATCTCCATTTCTTGGTCTTGGTCAGCTAATGGTACGTAGGCCATTGTTTACTCCTAAGCGATATACTTTTGCCTTGAGGCACTAATTTCAAAAACTCTATTTACTACTCGGGCTAGCGCAATGTGTTGATGTAGGCAGCCACGTCTTCGATTTCGTCCAGGTCCCCCATGGCTGTTGCCATTTGAACCATTTGTTCGCCGTAGTCATCATCGGCATGCAAGCCGCGGATTCCTGCGCGGAAGTTGCTTATCTGGGTGACGAAGTACCAATCGCTCATGCCCGCAAGCTTTGGAGCGTCTGTGTACCAGACGCCAGCTCCATTATCCAAATGGCAAGCAGCGCAGTTTCGATCGTAAATATCGTAGCCATTCGCGATGTCGCCCGAGATGGTTGTGGGTGCCGGATTATCCGGGAAAGTTGCAATATAAGCCGAGATGTTTCGAACGGCTTCGTCCGTTGTCAGCATGCTGGCAAAAGCGGTCATCTGTGACCCGTTAGTATCACCGTCGCCACCCCGCGCGCCTTGCTTGAAGTGGTTCAATTGTCTCTCGATGTACCAGGGTTGCTGGCCGGCGATCTTGGGTGCGTTTAGCGCCTGATTGCCTTCTCCATTAGCGCCGTGGCAAGCGGCGCAAGCGGCATACTGAGCTTGGCCGGCTGCGATGTCGGGCCCGGTAGCATTCTGAGTCTCGGCAAATGTTGGCTGAGATGCGAGCCATGAGTCGAATGCTGCCTGTGATTCAACTGTTACAGAGCCCCGCATGACGAAGTGGCCGATACCACATAACTCTTCACACATGATGTCGTAGGTTCCCTCTTTGGTTGGGTCAAACCAAAGATAGGAAACCAAGCCCGGCACCAGGTCCATCTTCACGCGGAACTGAGGGACTGTATAGTTGTGTAGTACGTCGTTTGAGCGCAGCAGCGCTTTCACGGGCTGATTCACTGCCAGGTGCATATCGGGATCATTGACGACTACATCGTCCATGCCGTTGGGGTCTTCGGGATTGACGCCGAAAGGGTTAGATTCGGAGACAAAACCGGTATCGGCGGTACCCAAGATTCCGTCCGCGCCCGGATAGCGGAACTGCCACTGCCACTGCTGTCCGAGTACCTCATATTCCAGCGCATTATCGGGCGGGGTGACGAAAGTCGCCCAGACAAATAGGCCCGGCGCCAGCATGGCAACGACCCCGACTGTGGTGAAAATAGACAGCCACGCCTCTAGTTTGGTGTTTTCAGGCTCATAAACAGCCTTGTGGCCAGGCTTCTTCCGAAACTTCCAGATGCAGTAAGCAAGGAACACGTTGCAGGCGACAAACACGAAACCAGTGACCCAAAAAGTGACATTAATGGTGAAATCGATAGAGCCCCAATCGGTAGCAATATCGGTGAACCACCAAGGGCTCGCGAAATGAAAAATGATCGATCCGACGACCAGAAGAAAGATAACGACCGCTAAAGCCATAAACCAAATTTCCTTCTAAAAAAATTAATCCTGCTCCCAACACAGCGCCCACTGATGAATTCATCGGTGGTTTTCGAGTCAGAGGCAGGGCCTACTTGTTTTCTTTATAGCGCCACTCGAAAAAGTTTCGCAATTTGTATGAGCAAGCTATTGGCAGGCCCAGTGATTGACAAAATTTTCCGAGCGTTCGTCCTGATTATTATTGTTGTCTGGATTGGGGTACTTGCCTCGCTAAGCTCCTCTCAATCAAGCCCTAAAGGCCTTGAAAAGTTTAGCAAAATGTCACACCTCACGCGGAAAGAAATGCTATAGAAAATTGCCTTTTTTCGCAAGTAATTATAGCCAAGAAAGCGTGTAATCATGCTGAAAAACCGGCAGTTTTGACAGGAAACTGTCAGCTTCAATTTATAATGAAGAAATTCACTAACAATCGGTTAGAAAATCTGTAAAATTCCGTTCCGATGTAAAAAAGTGCACTTAAGAAAAGGGCGCAATCAGGGTCGCATCACACTCCGCTGCAAAGAGCGACCTGGCAATTCGACAGCAACTTGGAAAGTAGTCGTTTCGATAGACCAAGCTTCAGGTTGAACACCCATTGATTGGCGCTCAGCGATTCCTTACGAGGCTAATATCCGCTATGAAACAGAGCAATGACTGACGCTACCACTAATCCAGCCGCTACTTGGCGAGACTACTATGAAATGTGCAAACCCCGGGTGGTTATGCTCATGATTCTTACGTCTCTGGTGGGCATGTTCCTGGCAGTGCCCGGCATGGTGCCGGTCGACGTAATTGTGCTTGGTAATTTAGGCATAGCATTAGTTGCTGGCTCTGGCGCGGTGGTCAATCACCTGATCGATCGAAAAATCGATGTGGTAATGAAACGGACCCACAATCGTCCAATTCCCCAGGGCCGAGTCGATCCCCTTCAGGCCGGCGTATTTGCCGCGGTCATTGGGCTCGCCGGCATGGCGGTTCTGCTGCTCTGGGTCAATCCACTCTCAGCCTGGCTGACCCTGGCATCGTTTATTGGTTATGCCTTCATATACACGGGTTATCTCAAACACGCGACACCGCAGAACATTGTTATTGGCGGGCTCGCTGGGGCTATGCCGCCACTGCTGGGTTGGTCTGCAGTTACCGGCACGATCGAAGCAGATGCCGTCGTTTTAGTTCTAATTATCTTTGCCTGGACGCCACCGCATTTCTGGGCGTTGGCCATCCACCGAAAAGAGGAATACGCAAAATCAGGCGTTCCAATGCTGCCGGTCACCCACGGCGAGCGAGTCACCAAGATTCACATCACGGTATACACGGTAATTCTTGTCGTAGTTAGCATAATTCCCTTTTTATCCGGCATGAGTAGCCTGTTATACCTGTCAGCGGCCGTGGCCCTCGGTGCTGGTTTCATGTTCTGGTCGCTAAAGCTGATGCGTAACCCAGCACAAAGAACGGCAATGGATACTTTCAAGTATTCAATTGTCTATCTGGCGCTGCTTTTTGTCGCCCTGGTCGTAGACCACTACCTGCTCTAGTATCTGAGCTTTGCCCCGTGCAGCTTTCACGTAACACCAAAACCTCTCTGGCGGCCTTCGTCGCATTTGACCTGCTGCTGGTTTACTGGTTGGCGACTCTGTTTATGGCCCGCAGCGACGTTGCCGCGGTTAACGAGTTAAATGAGCTAGGCGCTATTAAGTATCCAGAGCCGTTTGCATTGACCGCCTTCGAGCTAACAGACCAGGACAACAATGCGTTTACCAATGAAGACTTTCTCGGCCAATGGTCCCTGGTATTCTTTGGCTTTACTTCTTGCCCGGATGTTTGCCCGATCACCTTGTCCGAGCTTGCTCAGACCTATAGGGAGTTCCAGGCGCAGCCAGACCAGGCCTTACCACAAGTTGTATTTGTATCGGTCGATCCAGAACGTGATAGCATTGACGGGGTGAGGGAATATGTTCAGCGATTTGATTCAGAGTTTATTGGCTTGATCGGCTCGGAGGTAGAAACTGCGAACATCGCTGCGCAGTTTTTTGTTGCCTTCAGCAAGGTCGATGAGGACATGGCAGACATGGGTCATGAAATGCCGGCTATGCCAGACATGCAAGCAGGCGAGTACATGATGAATCACAATATTCATGTCTCGCTGGTAAACCCGCAGGGTGAGCTCACTGCTGTGGTGAGGCCGCCGATTCGCCGCGAAGGTCTTGCCAGACTCTACCCGCTGCTGACCGGCCATTAGGATCAATTAGATCGAGCCCTGAAACTGTCGTTTGTACTGCTTCCCTTCTTCAGATAGGACAGGGCGAACAAGTAAGTTGCGCAAATTACAATTGTTGGTCCAACCCGCGTATCCAGTTCAAAAGCCCAAACCAGACCCGCTATCACCACCAGAATTCCTGTAATAATCGCGATAAATGACATTTTTTCCGGGGTTTCCGCAAATCTTCTCGCAGTCGCAGGCGGGATAATCAAGAGCGAAGTAATTAATAAAACCCCCACAATCTTAAGCGCCACCGAAATGATTAGCTCTGTAAGGATGATGAGCAGTAGGCACATTCGCTGCACATTGACGCCTTCGATCTCAGCTAGTTCAGCATGCAATGTAATTGATAGAAAATCATTCCAAAACCTATAGAGAGTGACCCCAACGGCGAGGGGAATCCCGGCTATCCACAGAAGATTAGAGCGAGAAATCGTCAGCATATCGCCGAACAGATAGGCCTCGATATTGACCCGGATACTGTCTGTAAGCGCAAGAAATATAACCCCAATTGCCAGCGTGCTATGGGCCAGAATACTGAGTAAGGTATCCGTTGATACCAGCGAGTTTTTTTCCAAGATGCCTAATAGAAACGCTATCAGCAGGCCGCTTATAACAATACTCAACTGCGGGTCGCTGTTGGTAGCAAGGCCGAGGGCTATACCAAGCAACGCGGAATGTGCCAGTGTATCTCCAAAAAAGGACATCCGGCGTCATACAATAAAGCATCCAAGCGGCCCACAGACGCAAGCAAGCGCGATTCCCGCGCATAGTGCCAGTAGAAAGAAGTCTGTAGTAAATAATTGCAGCAAGCTTGAGTCTCTTGGTTTTTGCTTAGGGGGCTTTACGTGTCCGCTAATATCATGTCCGTGATTATGGTGGTGCGTATAGACGGCTAAGCCGTCGGAAACAGAAGCGCCGAACAATTCCAGAAAGGCTGGATCGTTAGAAACCTGCTCCGGTTTGCCGTAGCAGCAGACATGATGATTCAGGCACACAACCTCATCGGTAGCAGACATGACCAGATGCAGATCATGGGAAATCATGAGTACACCACATCCGTTCTGATCCCTGATTTCACCAATGAGCTGATACAGTTCGGCCTGTCCTGCCAGATCAACGCCCTGGACAGGCTCATCGAGGATTAATAGCTTGGGGTTACCGAGTAGGGCGCGGGCCAGGAGAATACGTTGTGGCTCATTACCGGAAACCGTGGCGATCTGCTGCTCGCGCAGGTGCTCTATTTTCAGTAGTTACAGGGCAGCACTGATTGCTGCCTCGGTACCCACTTTGCTCAGGCTCAGAGAGGACAGGACTGTGAGCGGCAGCGCGGGTTGAGTGTGATGCGTTGTGGCATCTAGCCTACACTCAGCCCGTGCTGATTGATCACAGAGCCCTGAGTCGCCGCTACCAGGCCCAGCAGCTCTCTCACCAGAGTAGTTTTGCCGGCACCGTTGGGGCCGATGAGAGAAACTACCTTATTAGGCTTCACTTCAAGGTTTATGCCTTGCAGTACCGCCCGCCCGGAGAAACTCACGCTGACGTTTGCAGCGGTGAAAAGGCCAGGCAAGCTTTCTGGTGAATCAGTCATTACACTATTCAATCGAGGAAAATTGTTGGCCGCAGCGCTTGGTCGACAAACGCTTGCCAAAAGCGCCTCATCTGCCAGCCAAGAAAACCCTATTGTGATCTCCCCATTGGCGAGTCACGCAAGCTACTTGGTTATTGGGACACGGGACAATGTTATATCATAGTTGCGATCTCAAACGGCGGCTCAGCCGCAGCCTTGAGTCCAGTGCGAACGCATACCGGCAGTTAATAGACCACGTGGCAACGGGGTTTTTATCCTGCTTGAATATTTAGAGAAGGCAATTGATTAGCAAATGACCCCAAACAAAGAACTCATCCTCGTAGACGGCTCGTCCTATCTTTTTCGTGCTTTTCATGCCCTGCCGCCGCTGGTTAACACACGCGGCCAGCCGACCGGTGCGGTAAAAGGGGTTATCAACATGATTAGGGCCCTTATAAAGGGTCACCCTGATGCAAATATTGCCGTGGTATTTGATGCCAAGG
>MDTC01061070.1_pt1 | contig 15206 bp, 10 predicted proteins | sample 811181 | NCBI WGS metagenome assembly MDTC01 (sample SAMN05326644, study PRJNA326480) | marine metagenome | isolation source: seawater | place: Pacific Ocean: North | collected 2011 | reverse complement strand
CACACTTGGGCGTACTACCTCCGAGCTTTTTAATAAAGGAACATTCCTAAGTATATTTATAGAACTTGGAGTATCCAGTGTTACAAATTTTGCAATAGGAGTGTTTGCTTTAGCCGATTTTAACTCAGGAAAGTTTCCTAGAGTGGGCTTCATTGTAAAAATAAAACTTTTTTTCATAATTAGAAATCATCTCTAACCTTAATGTCAATCAGCTCGAATACGCTCATAATTTGACCATCTGAAAGAGTAAACTCTATTTCTGCTTCATAAAAGCCATCCGTTGTTGAAGAATTTGTTAAAAAACTACTTAATGGAAATACTAAACTTCCTGCAGAAAGAGATGATTCTACAGTATCTAAAGGAATGGTTGAAATTATAGTAGAAGTTCCCTTCTTACGAATACGTAAATTTGTATTTGTTGAACCTACAAAGGCTGCTCCCGTATCTGAACGAGTTACAGTTGCTCTAAGCTGGGGTCCTGTATCGCCCTTTACTACTTGAATTATGTCCATTAGATTTCAACGTACTCCTTAGGGAGGCTTTTAATATTTAATTAGAATGATTATACCAACACCGACATAAAATGTCAAGATCTTTTTTTCTTAGGGGTGGTAGCTTAGGATGGCCACGCCGCCTCACAGACTGCACGAACTTGCGTTGTTTCGCCTGTGTAATCGTCACCTTGTGTTATTGTGTATCGGTGAAAGTTAGTACTAATTACTGTTCCACTTTCTGATATTTCTATTTTTTCTCGTACATGCACGTTTGTAACTGCGTTGCCCTCTTGATCTTGGGCATGTACAATTTCTATTTTATCTTTTGTTGTCGTTTTTGTAAGCGACATTTTATTCTCCTTTAGGCTGCTATATAAGTAATACTAAATCTTATGGATGTATATGCTCCGCCAATTTGAGTAAGGCTTAAAACATTTGCTACTCCTTGCGTATTCTCACCACCCCCTGTGCTAGAAGGTTTGACAATAAATCCATAAGTACCTCCTGGATTCGCCATAAAATATGCTCCTACCATAGAACCTGCAGCTCTACCCCCAAAATTAATACTAGTACAAGGAGTTTGAAGATGAGCGCTTGATACTGTAAATGGAAAATTTCTAATATATAAAGTAGCTGATGTAGACAATCCACTTGGATTTATATTTTGTGCCGGACAAGATAGGTGAACTACATTTCCTATTTTTGTAAAAGAACCTGTAGGCTGAGTGCCTGCTGTTACGTAGTTTCCTCCAGTTGCTGCATCTGCAAAATGTGGCGTCCAAGTGCCTTCTTCGTAGTCGTCTAGTGCGTGAGCTTCAGTTGTTTCACCATCAAAAGTAATTCCACCAGTAGATAAAATTCTTATTCGCTCGGATCTGCTTGAACCTGTAAGCACTCTGGCATAGCCCGACGAAACTATGTCAAGCTTGTCATCAGTATGGTTATAACGTATTTGACCCCTGTATCGAGAATCACCACTTGTGCCGTCAGCGAATGCAACGTAGTTAGTGTTGGTTGTATTAGTAGATGCTAGTGTTATACCTCCTTCCAATCCCGCAGAAACTACTAACTCCGTGGCATAATAATCATCAGGGCTGCTAGTACCTATACCCACATTACCGGAGTTGTCAATAATCATTCTCTCACTGCCGGCTGTATCGAATCTAATTTTATCTTCGTCTGAGGATTCTTCTACTTGTATTTTTGTGTCGACATCCGCATCTTGTACTCCACTAGAAGAACTCCCTGATCCTGATGAGGCTATTGTAATAGTATCTGTTGACGCATTAGTCGTTAGTGTAATTCCAGTGCCCGCCACAAAAGTCAAAGTATCTGTGGCAGAGTCTGCTACTACATTACTTTGGCCCGATATTGCGATTGTCTTAAAGGCTTCTGAAGCTCCTCCAAGAGATCCTATTGCAGTAGATATAGGAACATTTTCAAATTGAGATGTACTATTATTATACTGTAATACGTGATCATCCCCAATACCTGATATTGTTACATCTGTCAGATCATTTAAAGATCCTGAGAATGCGCCATCCTGAGGAACCCAACTGCCTCCGTTCAGTGAGGGGTTCCATCTTAGATATTGCCCGGTTTGAGCAGTTTGTTGTCCTAGTCCATTTTTTGTAATGACATCGTTCAGATCATTAATTGACAGAACTTCGGTTCCAGAAACATTTTCCCACTTACTAGTACTAGAGTTATAAACTAAGAACTGATCATCAGCAACGTTTGTAATATTTACATCAGTAAGATCATTTATTGCTTGACCTAAACTAGAAGACGCTACCCAATTTGTTCCATCATACTGTAGGACTTCATTCGCAGAAGGACTTGCAACAGAAACATTACTTAAATCATTTAACTCTAGATGAGGACCTAAATTAGCAGGAATCCAAGCAGTACCACTCCATTTCAAAAATTGATTTAAAGAAGGGCTTGGAGCGGTTACATCTGTTAATTCATTTAATACTTGAACATTATTTTCAAACTCTATAGTTCCACCAGATCCAACTATAAGAGCGTGGCCTGCTGTTCCTCCATTTACAGTTAAATTTGTATTATCAATATCAATAACAAGGTCGTCGCCGTCCCAAGTTACTTTTTCGTTCGCAGGGTCTCCTATTGCAACTTTGTAAGCGTCGGGCTGATACCCCAACCAGAAACCTATACCTACATCCCAGTCAGTCTTTCCACCTTTTATACTGCCTGCATTGTTAAAAGTTATTCCACCTCCTAGCTGATCTACGACTACACCCGCATTTAAACCAAGGTCTGTTGCATCCGCAGGACTTAAAGAGTTAGAAGTATCTTGCTCAGAGGTACTATCTATATAAAACTCAAATTTTATTTCAGTTGTAGTGCTCATTATGTCGGCCTCGAAATATCGGCTGCAATAGCATCATGGTTTATATCAGGTCTATAAGCAGGAACATATAAAGTAGTTAAACTTTTTGTTGCAGTAAATGTTCTATCTAAACTAAGTTCAGTATTTGATGCTACATTTGTGACTATTGCTGCATCTCCTAAGGCTTCCTGTTGAGTTGCTAAACCTGCTAAACTAATAACATCGCCTACTTGAACCTCTGATTGAAACAATGTTCCAACTCCTTCTAGTTTATTAGTGCGCGCTGTTAGTGTTGCGGAAGTCATTGTAAGAGCAGTCCATGCATTTGCCATGGTTTGATTAGCATCTCTCCAAAACCCAGGGCCATCTTCTCCATTCGCATTACTGTCCCATTCTCCTAAAAATAGTTTAGGCACACTATAATCGAATACAATATACAATTCTCGTGTATCAGCATCAACAACGCTAGATAAGTCTACATTACCATTAGGAGATTCGGTTGTAATAGTTACAAAATCACTTGGATTTTCTCTCTGTGCAATTTCAACGGGATAATTTTTAAATCTAAAAACTTCTCCTCCGAAAGCGTGTTCAGATCTATTTGATCTAATTTTATAAAACTTATGTACTTCTCCAGTGGTCGCTCCATGCCTTGGTCCATTAGCTTCAAATGCTCCTGCTTGATATTCATATACTTTATTCGTAGCAGGATCTTCTGCGTTCACTACGTGAGCCGCAAGAGCAGAAGCAGGAACATTTTGAGTTGCAATAGCATTATCTCCACCATTAGGGAGTCCAGTAGTGGAATTATTAGAAGTTTGTAACAAATTACCTGTTGTATTCCAATGGTAATATGCATACTCTGGAGCTGTTGCATTTTTTTGATAAAATTCTACAACAAAATAAGGAGAGCTAATACTATACTTCTCATTGGTAGCATCACCCCTATTTCGCACTATTTCTGGTTGTTGAGATGCTGTAATCCATTTTTTTAATCCGTGAATATTATCAGGATTTTCTGTTCCAATACCTGGGCTTGTTGCCGAATATTCAGTTTCTGCCCACTCTGATGTTGCTCCCTTGGGAGAAACGGTTCTTACTTTAAAAGAGTACTTATTTGCAATTATTCCTTTAAATTCTTTATGGGTTTCGGTTTGTGTAAACATTCCCACATCATCAATATTTGTTTGAATTTGAAATGCGGCCACAAAATTCGTCTCAGGAGGATCGAAAGTAAGTAGTAAGCTAGTATCTGGAAAAGCGGTGGGTCCAGAAGGTTGCACAAGTAAATTTATAGGGGGCGGTATCTCTTCAGGTTCTTTTTCTGGAGCATCAGGATTTTCAGGCACTACACCCAAATCATACCTATCTTCAACAGCAGTAAACTTTTCATTAAAATGCTCTACAGCCGCAACTGAATATATATTCTTGTCTGATTTTTCTACATTTAGTATTCTATACTCTTTTGCAGTTCCGGTTGCGCCTATTTCTTTTAAAGCCCAAACCGCTCCGGCAGTAGGAGTAGTAGTAAAGACATTAGACCCTACTAAATTAACTGTTGAAACAGTTCCCGAAGTTTGAGTAATTTGATGACCCTCTGCTGTAGTATGTGGCTTCCACTCTACGGCAATAGGGTTACCATTAGCGTCAAAAGCATTCGATGCTAAAAATTCATCAGTTAAAGCTGTGAGAGTTAAAGTATCTCGAACTCCATCATTATTTGTATCTATATAAACATGAGCTTCGGGAAGTAAGTCACCTCTAGAATAAGAGACGCTATTTATAGTTAGATTTGGCGATCCAGTATAGACAGCTGCGGGCTCTGTAGCTACAACAAAAATTTCGTAAGTACCGCCAGTTAGTGTTACAGATCTATCAAGAGTAACTGAATTAGTTGTGGAACTTTGAATTCTACCGCCAAACTGTGAGCCTTTTCTATCAGCATCTTGTAAACTTACTACATCACCAGGTCTTAAATAATTAGCTTCTAGTGAAGTATTAAAATATGCTATTTCTTTTTGATTTTGAGCTGTCCAAAGTTTCCATTTGCCATAACGAATTGCTTGGGACTGAGAAGTACAGCCATACGCAACAACCTCCTCTGTAATAACTCGGCTTCGGCGAACTATATCCCCACTATCTTCCACAATAAGCGGAGTAAGTTCATAATCAATTGTAGGATCATTCCAATTTACAATTAGTTGATTTGGTCTAGTTTTTAGAGAAGAGCTTTCATAAGTAAATCTACCATCTATAACATTTGCTTTTGTAAAAACTGCTACAGGATCTTGAGGACTATCTTGAACAAGAGTAAGTTGCCCATCTATCCAGTATAACATGGCAGTAAAGGCACTTGCCATATCCTTTAAAACTTTGTATACAGGTAAAGCTTTGGTTAGAAGAATATTCATTCTAAACCTTGGCTCCATTAGACTTATTTGGCCTGTTCCTGTAGGCGTAACCTTTACACGAATTATACTATCTACTGCATAAGTTACACCAGAAGTGCCGGCTGCTACATTCCAATCTGTATTTCCAACAGTTACAATTTTGTAGTACTCACCCCTTAATGCCGATGTAGCGGCTATAGTATCATTACTATCAACTAATTCATCACAAAACTTAGAAATACGATAAAGAGAGTACTTGTCTATATCTGCATCTGTTATCCATTTTCCTGCACCATACCGATTGTTTGTAAGAATATCATAAAAAATCCATGCAGGATTATCTGTATAATGTAGTTCTGATTTAAAGCTTCCGTCCCAAAAATTACCATAAAGAGCTTTCCCAGTAGGAGAAGAGTCTCTAGTAGTATATGCAGTAGGAATCTTTACAAGCTTTCCTTTAATATCATAACTTCTTTTGGGCGGATCTTTAAAGTTACGAGAAGAAAAAGTAGAATTAACAATAGCAGAATAAGGATAACTAAATTTATCTTCATTAATCGCTTGTAAATTATCTACTTGCGACTTAAGTAAGACTTGATACCTTTGCTTATTTGTATTAAATCTACCAACATCTATCCCTCCTATTGAAACTACGGGCAATCCAACATGTCGAGTAACTCTTATTATCTTTACTCTAAAATTTGTAAAGTTTAAGTGTCTATAAACTTCTAAGTCAATCTGATGTTGAAAATTTAGGGCAGACGTTCTCTTCCCCTTATGCTTTAGAAGGGCTCCAAAAGGGGATTGTGCCTCTTGGTATGTTGTTCCTCCAGCAATTTGAAATTCTATTTTCACATCATAAAATGCGTAATTTGTATGACGATCCCCCTTTTCTTGATCTTGACTCATTATTCCTTGAGGGTATGTAATATCAAATCTAACTTTATCAGCTTCTGCAATTTTTGCGGCAGTATCTAAACCAAAATCAGACGCATTAAGTATAGTAGGGGAATTATTAGTATCACTAAAATCAGGAGTCCCGGGATAATCTCCATTGTCCGCAGTATTTGGCATACCATTAGCATCAAATAAAGTGACTCCATTTGCTGTTGCTTGAGATGGATTTAAAAATTTTAAATTAGGTAAGTTAACACCGCTTGTAGATCCTTGTATTACAACAGCTCCTCCTACTCCTCCAACGTCTCGTATAGGTTCTTGATCTAGCCATCCAGTATTTTCTTGAACATAAAGATTATCAATCTTTCCAGTTACTCCATCCGGGTTAAATGTACCTGACCCTGTTGTGCCTTCAGTGGCATTAAAATTCGGACTTTGACTTAGTGCAAATCCATAAGTACCATTAAAAGATTGAGAGACACCGGCATCTGTGGTGCTAGAAAGAGTGATTGTGCCCGCAGCAGGATCTATGGCTACAACCTTTGAAACGTGATGAATTTTTATTTTTCCAGTTGCACTAGCTTCAATAAGCTCAGGAATAGGACCTGCCTTCCCCCAAGTAAATACCGCATTGGTTGCATTAGTAACAAAAAAATGTCCATAAATTACTACATCACTTACACATAGATAAGTTTCTCGAAGAAACGATTGAGAGGCATGTGACGATGCAGAAAATCCTGAGCCTGTAAGTGCTAGGGTATTATAGTTTCCAGAAGTAGTAATTGCACCTATAGTAACACTGAGTTCATTAGGATCAACTAAGCGAATAAAGCGCGGAGTAGTTGTATTATTAATTAATTCTAAAGGTATAAAAGTATTATCATCTACAGTTCCTACAACTCCATTAGAAAAAGTAATAGTTCCCGATTTTTCACTACCCTCTTCGTTTCTGCTTGGAGCATAAGATTTTAATTTTGCTTGTAGCGCAGGATTATTATCTAAATACAGAGAAGCAGCTCCGTCAACTAAACCATGGATAGGCCCCTCACATAAAACATCGGTAGCAGAAATATTCTGACCAATTGATCCAGAATAAGCTTCAGCTCGCCTCTGCTGCTCTTTCGCCAACTTCTCTACAATTGATTCAGTGCTCTGCCCCAGTTTATTGATAGACACTAGTAGCCTCCCTGCCCTGTAACAGCTGATCTTGCGCCTGCGGCAGATGTTCTATTTGAATTATTACCTACTGTACTTGAAATAAAACCATCTTCATTGCGAATTTCGAAACTTATAGGCCTCCCTGGAATGCGCAGTCTTCCATAACATACAGGAATAGGATCATTAGAATTAATATTTTGATCTGCGCCTGAGAACAAGTATGAAAGATCTTCGTCATCAGTACTAGGATCTTCCGCTAATAGTTCGTAAAGACCTTGAGAAAATAAGTATTGGCCTGCTAAGTAAGCAAGGCTACCAAGAACGGCTTTGCCTGCCAATAGCATCCCCGCCCCTACTACTACAAGAGCAAATCCTGCAATAGCTTTAAAAGCACTTTTTATGCTAATCGCGCCTGCAGGAATTGGTGTGATTACCATATCACCTGTAGGATATTCTAATAGTAACTCATCTGGGCATGTCAGTTCTTGATTATTTATTTTCCAAATAAAATAAATTTCCTTTTCGTAGCAATCTGCCAAATAACCTTTAAAATCTTCGAAGTTTGCTTGTAGACAAAGAAGAACATCTTTAAAAGAATTAGCCTCAATTTGTCTCTCAAAGCCAAACTTTTCTCCAAGCTCTCCCTGTAAGTGTACTGTTCGTAGCATTTTAAAGCTCCTTCGGGTCTACTATGTTCAATGACATATCTGGGTACGTAAAAATATAATACGGTAAATTTAATACTTTACAGTTATCTAAGTCTGTTTGAGATGGAGTGTTGGCGGCCTCTACATGATCGTGTACTATTGCTTTAATTTTATATTTCATTACTAAATCTATATATTCATTTGGACAAAATTTAAAGCTATAATTATCCTCTGCAACATTTTTGCAAGGAATAAATTTATCTCCCTCAATGATTACTCCACAACCTTCTCGTGGATACTCACTCTCAAAGTGTTTATATATTTCATCTATCATTTAAATTTCTTTGATCCTGGAAAGCCTCCAAAAGGTAAAGACTTACTACTATTAAAATGAGTCGGCTCTGTAAGAATTGTATTTGCTAGACTTGGATCACCATTTATAGCACTAACTACAGTATGAAATCTCATTTTACATGATCTAATTCTTTTACCACACACATCTAATCTTTTCCAGTATACAGAATTTGTTTCAGGATCTTTTCCTGCTGGAACTGCTATGAGGGCTTCATATATTCTCCAACCTCCGGCTGCTCCGGAAAATACTTTCTTTACTTTTTGAGTTACAATATATGATCCGCTCGAAGACCAAGTTGGAATAGAAAAGTTACCCGAGGCAGCACTTATGTTTGCTGTAATAAGTTTATCATCTTCATCAAAAAATGCTCCAAATACATTTGCAGGAACAGTGCAACCTCCTCGCTTGTATAAAGCTCCTTGGTATTCCCAAGCACAGTATTTTCCTACTGCCTTTCTATTTGGAAGCGTAATAGTGTCTAAGTCTGCTGGAGTTGCTAACTCAAATTGAATTATTGCACTTTCTTCTCTAGAGATTCTATCTAAGTCATATACATAAGAAGGGTATTCAATAGGCAAAGAGCCTGTAACTGCTGATGAAGAGTCAAAAGTATATTTTAATAAAGTACTTCTATAAGTTATAGTTCCTCCTAAAAAAGATTCAGCACTAGACATACCTTCGTCCGTAAAAACTTGCTCAAGATTTGTTTCATCATCTGTACCATCAGTATTATTTGCAAGAGTTCTACTTAAAGCCGGAATATTTGCCATTGCTAAAGTAGGCCTATTTGAGCCTCCTCCAGATTTTGTCTCTATTCCGTCTATAGAGATAGGAAATGCTATATACTCATTTGTTGCACTACCATCTTTCGCTGGAAAATATATATTCTTTCCTGTACCAGAATCAAAATTCAGACCGTCATGCATAAATAAAGTTGTAGAGCTAGGTGAGGGTAATTTTAACTCAAAAAGATGAACAAGAGCATCTCCAGTCTCTTGTACTTGGGTATTTTCTATTAGTTCTACTGGGGACTGAGATACAATTCCAGATATAGTTATAGCTCTTTTTGGGTTGCCATTTGCATCATGTGCAATAAAATCATCCCATATGCTTCGTCCGGTACGAGTACCATTCTGACTCGCAAATGCTTGTACTCCAGAAAAAACAACGACTCTATAAGTTCCATTTGCAGGTGCTTTAACAGCATTTGCATGAGTCACTGAAGAATCTTGTGTCATTTGAGTATATGTACCATCAGTTTGGTTGAACATCCAAGCGGTAGACATTTCATCACCACCTACTAAACGATGAGTTCGTACATATTCTCCTGCTGCGAGTGTAAATGTAGCAGAATAAACAATTATATTTATAGTTCTTTTATTTGAATTATGAAAAGTAGGGTAAAAAACACTAGAATCTAATTGAAGATTACCCGAATTGTTAATAACAGCGAAAGCGTTATTAGAACTTCCACTATTTGCAGCGCCTGTATTACTTACAGCAGTTGAAGGCGCCCCTCCAGAACTATTCCAAGGCAGTGGAGTACCGGTGCCTATTTCTTCATAAGATACTCCATCTATTGTTTCCCTTAGTACTCCCCACTGCGAACTGCTGACACTCCCTTGCTGCCCCGGTCCAAGCTGCAAAGTTGTAAGTACACCATCGGGTACTTCAGGGGCACTATTTGTTATTTTAAAAGAGTAAGAACCTACAAAATCAGTTGCAAATGTTGCTGTAAATAAATTGGTTGTATTCGCAATTGAAGTTGGAGTTACAGTACAATTTGTTACATTTGAAACATTCAGCGGATATGCAGTCCGAGTAAATGTTACCTCAAGAGAATCCCTATTGGTAAGATTAACAGTTGCATCCGAGTCTGTTACTGTTACTGTGTTTACTGTCACGGCTCGTATACTCTTCGTAAGTTTGCAGTTATAGAGTGAAAGTTTTCAGAGACATAAGTAATATTATAATCCTCACAGACTACTTTTTGTGCTGTATTGCCAGCTTTATCTGCAACGGTAAATGTAAATGCTTTTCCTACATTCTCATTAAAAAACTTTTCAATATTATAAATATCTGCTGCTGCTCTATTGTTAAAAGTAATCATAAACGTTTGATCTTTAGCATTTACTCCATCTGCGACTCTTTGCTCATACCCGTCGCCAAATTTAGCCACAAGAACTCTAGGCACAGTAGCTCTTGTAAGCCCTCTATCTGCTGTAACTACTTGATCGGAGCCCCCTGTTATTGCCGCTGGAATTGTGAATTGAAATTGAGCAGACATTATCGTGATCCATACGGACTAAGTAGTCCACCCGGGCGTTTTTGAGTTTGTATTTCTCGCTGTACAGCTGCTGCAATTGCTCTACCCATCTCTTTAGAGTCTCCTTCGCTTGTTGTTTCTGCAGTTCCATCATTATTAACGTTAACATTTACACTTACATTATTCGTCTGAGCAGCTCCACCTGACATTTCAACAGGTATTGAACGACCATTTGGAAGAGGTACTACAGCCTCTGTGCCATGGAGCATAGCTAAGAAGCCCGCATCGGAACCTCTGGCAACTCCTCCCATTGAATATTTTTTCGTCATTCCACCATACCTCATACCCTTAGAGTCTATGATTCCACCGTATCTGACTAGACCGGCTACACTTTGCCCGGCGTTAGCCCCACCACTCATGCCAACTGCAGGCGCTGCTGCAGGAGCTCCAAACATGCCTCCAAGCATATTCATGGTAGACATAATTGCTTGCTGAACTAGTAACCGAGCTATGATTCGAGAAACATCTTGCAGCATTGAGTTAGCCAACTGCTTGAACGCTTCTTTTCCACTCATTGAGCCATCTATAATTGCTGCAAAAGCATTAGTAAAGTTTTCTTCCATTGATTGTGCAGACTCTTCTACAGCCTCTTGTAATCGGCTTGTCAACTGTATTTGTGATTCAAGCATAAACTTCTTATGCTCTAACTGCTCTAGTTCGTCTTGTTGACCTGCAGCTGCTGCGTCGCGTGCCTGATTTTCTGTATTAGTTAATTCCGTTTGTAAATTTGATATTGCTGTAATTTCTCCGTCAGATATTGTACCTTTTGACTTGCCTTCAGCCTTCGCTACATCAAGTCTATGTTGAAGTAATGTATACTCCGCTTGAATTGCTTGCTGAGCTACTTTTCCTCGAGATAAAATTAAAGCCTTTTCTTGATCATAGCGCTTATTAAATGCATCTAACTCCATTTTAGCACGACGATTATCTTGGTCAATATAGTAAAAAGGATTTCTAAGGCGCTCTTCTACCTCGGCTCTATCTATTGCACGAGCGTCCGCAGCTTTTGCAAGGTCTAATATTTGTTTTCTAAGATCAACTTGCTTTTTTGCTTCATCTGCTATTTGCTTTTGATAGCCTAATTCTTTCTCTTTTTGCTTTAAAGATTCGACATTTTGAGTCAATTCCACGTCGAGTTGTTTTTTTCTGTCCGCCATTTGAGCGTCAAGTATTTCGTCTCTTCTTTCTAAGTTTGAAATCTCTCGCTTAATCCCCGTCTCCTTTTGGCTTCCTGCAAAATTCTCGTCCTGCGCGGCGATTTTACGTATCCCATTGAGTCGCGTAATTTCTGCTTCTATATTGAACCGCTCTTCGGCCAGCTTCAACATATCATTATGATAATTTATTTGAGCTTTTTTCTCTGCGCTTTCATCTCCTACTAAACGTATAATATTTTCTTGTGTATTCAGTGCATTTTCTGTTTTAGTTCGATCTAAAGCTTCGATGTCTTGGAGGAGCTGGATTTGTGTATTTAATGTATCCCTGTCCGCTACCATACCAGTAATTGCAGCATCACCTTCTTTGCCGCCGGTCGAGTAGAATTGTGCAATTTTAGTATTTAAACCATCTCTAGCAAGAACTAATTGATCTATCATTATTTCTTCTTTTGATAGTTTTGCTGCTTCAGCTATATAAGCTTTTAGCGATTTTGCTGCATCTAACTGATTTTTGTCTATGGCGGCAAAAGAGTTACTTAACTTAATCGCATCATTTTCTGTTTTAACCATGCGATCTATTTGTTCTTGAGTAATCGGCCCCTCACTATTCAGTAATTCCTCTACTTGAACCAACAAAGAATCAAAAGTTGTAGTTGTAACACCAGTCTCCTCTCTCATAGCTTTAATAGTGGCTGATATTTGCTCAAGTCTTTTTATTCCATCCTCTGATAGTGTTATTTTACTTAATCTTTCTTGAGAATCTCCTCCTGAAACTTCATCAGGAATCATACCCGATCTTCTTGCATTATCAACTACATCAGGTATAAGCTGATCCACGGCAAGATAAGATAGGGCCGTACTTATTGCAAAACCAAGTCCGGCACCTAAAACAGTGCCAATTCCAGGTAATATAGCTGTTCCTACTGCACCGCCTAAAGCGGCCGAAGCAGATTGAACTAAACGGGTAGTTGCTACTTTTGCTACTGCTTTGGCAACGGGTTTCTCTAATACTTTCGTTCCACCTTTTGCGATGGCAGCACCTACATCCTTGAGTACAAACGATCCTACCGCAGCAGCGCCTAATTTAAGTCTACCCATGAACTGCTGTTCAACAGCACTTGCATCCATATTGACGCCCTTGCCTGCGTCTATTCCTTCTAACATTTGCTTGGTTCCGCCCTCTCCAAGAGCACCCAAAAAGTTTGCAAGATTTCCAAAAACTTTTGCACCATCATCTTGTGCAAGCCTTTGTTGAACCTCTGCGAATTTTTCAAATTCATCGTTTAGGCCTGCTAGTCGTTCTCTAAACTTTTCTGCAGCTTGTGCTTGCTTTTCCAATTTTTTTTCTTGGTCAGTCAAAGGGGCTTTGTTAAACTCTTGATACATTTGATAGCCTGTAAATGCTATAGCTGCATAAGATATTACACTTAGCAATCTTGAAAAAGCAGTGGCTATTCCTGCTGCTACAGTTTTTACAGCTGCTCCAATGCCTGCAAATGCTGCTTTAGCTCTTAAAGCAAAAACTTGAGTTTTAGTTAGAGACTTATCCATTTCTACGTTCATGTTCATGAATGCTTCATCCATTTCACGAACCATATGAACTTTCATTCCTGTGAATTCACCTTTTGTAACAATTCCAAGTCTATTAACATTCGCCTCAGCGAGGGCTACTTGGGATTGAAATCTAGCAGCTTCTGCCCCTGTTAAGTCTTTTCCTGCAGCAAATGATTTTAAAATGCCTGATTTTGCTCCAGAGCCTAAACCTGCAGTGGCTAGACCTTGTAAATCTCTTTTAAACTCTTTAGTTGTCTTGCGGGCTAGCTTTGCATCATCACGAACCCCAACAAAAAATGCCCGTTGTTTTGCTGCAGCATCTTGAGCGGCATCTGCAATTCCTTTAAAACTAAACCCGAGGGCTCTCAAAGGCCCGGAGAGAAGAACTCCCAAAGACGCAATAGCAAGAGCAGGAGTATCTTGAAGAACCTTAGCTAAAGGCCCTGCCACCATATCAACAACACCTTTAACACTCATGATTATATCATCAAAAGCTTTTCCTAGCTGTGCGTATTGATTGGGACTTCTACCTACAATATCAAGTATATCACTGTACTTTTTCTCTGATTCGGTTAAAACAAAGTTTGCAACTGCTTGTTGTCTTTCAAAAGTGTTTAAGTCTTTACCGGCTTTTCCTAGTGCGAGCCCATAGTCAGTGGTTGCATCTTCTAGTCTGAGAATAATGCCTAATTCATCTAGTAGTTCGGGCTCTGCTTTTGTAACACCGCGAACTAAACGATTAAAAGAATCTGTAACATCTCTTCCGAGAACTTGAGATGCGTCTGCGGCTGCTTTACCTAAACGCTGCATTTGATTTGTAGTTAGACCTGCGGCAGTACCAATAGCTGCTGCCTGTGCCGCATCTTTGAAAGCAATTTGATTATTTGTAGCTTCGATTATATCATTTGTAAGAGTTTTAAGAGCAGTACCTGTAGCAGAAGCATATGCAACTTGACCTGCTTGTAAGGATTTTAACTCACCAGCAGACTTTAAAAAGTTAAATGCCGCAGATACTGCGAACAAAGAAGCTGCGAGTGAAGCATACGCTCCCACAAGCCCGCCCATACCTTGTTGCATTTTTGAAAAATTCTTTGAAGCATTAGAAGAAGCTTGAGCAGTACCTTTTATATTTCGGTCTGCTGTGCGAGAGGACTTAGCTACATCATCCATCCCATCGCCAACGCCATCGAGTTGACTTCGTAACTTTTTGGCGTCAACGGTGGCTTTTTGCATCTTACCATTGACTTCAATATCAATCTGTATTTTTCTAGCCATTAGCCCTTTACATTATAGGTGTAGTTTTTTCCACCGCTTTTTTGACGTTCTGCTCGTTTACGTTCTGCCTCTGCTTTATCTGCTCTATGATTTATTATGTGTCTTTCATAGGCTTTCATAAAGTAAAGAACTGTAGTTTTGTCTTCAATTTGGTAGGTATCAAAATAAAAATCTATACCATCCCACATTTTACCCATATATGTTCCGCTCATTCCTTCCCATCTGTCTGGTAATAAGCTGACCATAAAAAATGCCACTTGAACCTCGGGAGGAAACTCCGAGATTTCGAGCGGCATTTTGGTAGGATCGGGCTCATGCCCTAATTGTTCACATACAAGCAGATACTTTTCTACATCAAAATTTGTATCACTCTCTTGTACAAAGCGCTTGAGTAGAGAGTCTACTCTCTCTACTTGCTCCCAGTAAAATTTTCGAGGTCACCCACAGCCTCCGTAACCCAAGTGTCAAATACATTTGAGTTTTTCATCAAAAGCTCTGCGTTTTCTTGAGTATATGGAAGCTCGTCCTCAGGGTCCAGGTTTGAAACATCTACCAAAAGAAGCTCTTCTAGGTAACGAAATTTAATCCCGGCCCACCCTT
>MDTC01133428.1_pt1 | contig 15207 bp, 12 predicted proteins | sample 811181 | NCBI WGS metagenome assembly MDTC01 (sample SAMN05326644, study PRJNA326480) | marine metagenome | isolation source: seawater | place: Pacific Ocean: North | collected 2011 | reverse complement strand
CATCCTTGAAAATCTATTGTTGGAAAATAATTTAGTAAAAAAAGAATTTGAAGAAACACATAAACTAAAAAATGATCCGAGGATTACCTATGTAGGGAAATTTTTGAGAAAAACAAGTTTAGATGAAATACCGCAATTTCTAAATGTATTAAAAATGGAGATGAGTATTGTAGGGCCAAGGCCAATTGTTAAAGAAGAAATTATAAAATATGGAAGCTCTATAACAAATGTCTTATCTATAAAACCAGGGATAACAGGGCTTTGGCAAGTAAGTGGTAGAAACAATCTAAGTTATAAAAGAAGAGTTATCTTAGACTGTGTATATGTAAAAAATATTAATTTATTTCTAGATTTAAGGATAATTATAAGAACATTTGGTGTAGTTTTTTTTCCAAAGGATAGAGGTGCTTATTAAATTCATTCAATGCAGATTTTGAACTGGTTACTTAAAGAAGAAAAAATAAATTTTATATGCTTATATAAGTATTATGTATAGCAATACAATAAAACTAATACTTAGGTTACTAAAAATCCTTCCAAAAGAAAGAAAGAAATCTTTATATCAGATTATACCTTTAGCAATTATTACAGGCCTATCAGATGTATTAGTTGTAGGTCTCATCTCTAGATTATTTGTAATTTTAGTTGGGAAAGAAAACAGACCCTCGATACCTTTTTCAACTTTTTTTTCTACTGATCCATTTTTTAAATTAGTAATTTTAATCTCATTTTATATTTCATTTAATTGGATAGCTTCTTTTTTAAGGTTAACTTTAAGAGCATTTCAGGAAAAGCTTCGAGCAGAAATATTTATTGACCTATCACAAATAGCTCAAAAAAATATATTTAATCAAAAGTATGATTTCTTTTTGACTGAAAAAAGCGAAGATATTATCTCTAAAGTTGTTCTAAATATTCAAAGGGTTTCTGAAAAATTTGTACGTCCAATACTCCAAATAGTAAGTGGTTTCTTTATTGTTTTGTTCATATTCATAGCAATCATAAGTTTTGCAAAGATAGCAGCTTTTTATTTAGTATTGTTTTTAGTTTTAGGTTACACATTTTTATCGTTGACAGTTACACCTTTTATTAAAAAAGCAACCAAACAAAGGATCCTATTAGAGAAATCAATTAACGAGATAATGTCAGAATCAATAAAAACAATTATTGATGTACATTTAACAGGTTCGGAAAAATATTTTCAAGACAGATATTCTGAAGCAGGTAGAAATGCTCTTCCTTATTTATGGAAAGCAGAAACATTTCCTGAATGCCCAAGATCTTTAATTGAACCTTTTGGTATTACGTTAATTTTTGCTATTGGTTTATTTCCCTACATAACAAATAAAAATCCAACTAATTTTGTAGAAATAGTTCCTTTTTTGGCAACAATAGCTGTTGCCTCATTAAAATTAACTCCTCCACTACAGGATCTTTTCAGAGGAATTACTGACCTAAGAGGGGGTATTCCAGATTTAGAAGAATCTTTAAAAATTCTCGAATTAACCAAGACTAGAACACATTCAAAAATAAGAAACGAAATTAGATTTAACTTTCCAAAGAAAAATATTGTACTTGAATCAATAAATTATAAATATTCATCTCGTGACGAGTTTGCTCTTAAAAATATAAATTTAAAGATTCCTATTGGTTCAAAAATTGCTTTTGTTGGGAAAACTGGCAGTGGTAAAAGTACACTTGCAAATCAAATTCTTTGTTTACTAAGACCTAATTCTGGAAAAATATTGTTAGATAATAACGAACTTAAAAATAATCAAATAGGAAATTGGCAATCATTATGTTCATACGTTCCTCAATCAATTAATTTACTTAATTCAGACTTTATAACTAATGTCGCATATGGTTTAGACTCAAAAGAAGTCAATGAATCAAGAATATGGCAGTCTTTGGAAGCAGCGCAACTTGGAGATTTAATTAAGTTACTTCCATATGGACTAAAAACCAAAATTGGTGATAATGGCATTAGGTTATCAGGAGGACAAAGGCAAAGAATAGCAATTGCTCGTGCTTTCTATAGGGATGCAAAACTACTTATATTAGATGAAGCAACTTCTGCTTTAGATAACAAAACAGAATCTAAATTAATTGAAGCATTATCATTTATGAATAAAGAATTGACTATTATATTAATAGCTCACAGATTATCAACAATAAAAGAATGTGACTGTATTTATGAATTTGAAAAAGGAGAGATAAAAGCGCAAGGTAAATTTGATGAATTACAAGAAAAATCAGAAAGTTTCAGAGAAATGATTATCCTTACTGAAAATAAATTTTTATAAAGATAAAAACCTTATTAGATATTTAATAATTTATCTAATTTGATCAACATATAAATCACTATATTTAGATATCATTAATTTCTCTGAAAAAAATTTTCTTTGTCTTTTAAAGGCTGCGAAACCCATTTTTCTCATTAGAGCAATATTTTTAGATAATTTTTCAATGTAATAACTCGCACTACTTATATCATGTAGTTCATATAAAAAACCAGATTTTCCATTTTCAATAGTGTCCGAATTCCCAATAACATTACTTGCTACTACAGGAAGTCCAATTGACATTGCTTCGAGAATACTTATGGGCAGACCCTCATATAATGATGTTGATAAATAAATATCTGATGCGTATAGATATTTAAATATATCTTTTTTTTCACCTAGTAAAAAAACATTTTTTAATTTGTTTTTTGTAATTAAAAAGTTAATCTTTTGCCACAATGGTCCATTCCCTATTATGTAAAATTTATGTTTAGGCAAATTAATAGCAATATTTAAGATTTCATTTATATTTTTTTGTTCAACAAATCTACATATTGATATAGTGCTTATTCTAGTAAATTTGAAGTCCCGATTATCTACATTTATTGAATTTTTTATAGGCCTATCTGACACTCCGTTATTTATGATTAATGATTTATTCCCTAAGTATATTTTGGAGGCCTGAGCATAATTTTTTTCGCTATTTGATACAAGTATTTTGATTGAATCAATCCAACCAGTTAAGTATTCATAGATAATATAAAATAATCTTTTATCCCAATTGTGGCATTTCAAATGAATTCCATGAAAAGTATATATTAATGGTTTATTTTTTATGAGCTTTATAATTCTAGATATAGCTCCAGCTCCCTTACCATGTGCATGAATAATATCGATTGAGTTTAACTTTATGAAATCTTTTAAATTCAAAATATCTTTTAAATTTATTTTTCTCTCTGAAATTTCTAAAAAATTTTCTTTATTTAAATAATTTAAAAAATTATTATTTTTAGGCATTGCATAGAATATTTTGAAATCATTATGAAGATTTTCACCCAATGTAAACATATGCTTTGTCCCTCCTCCTAAGCTTGAGCTTGAAGAAATCATAAGTATGTTTACTCTTTTTTTTAAAGTCATATTTAAAGTTTATTCAAAAATTGATAAGCAATTTTTTGATGGATAGTAACAGCTGGGATCATATCAATATATTTAAAAAGACCAGTTCTTCCGCAAAATGTAATTCTCTTTTCATTTTTTGAGAATTTTTTATATTTTTCATACATTATTTTTGAATTTCTTGTATGGATAGGATAAAAGTATTCATTTGGATTGTCTTCCATTGAACATGGTCTTTCATAAGTTACGGTTTTAATATTTGTTTTTGATCTTTTAGAGTTAGGAAACAAATTCCATTGTGTTTTCCTTGTATAAGGTGAAGCATCAGTAAAGTTTAAAACCGGTGTTTCCAAATCTTTCTCTAACAATTCCTGTCTTTCTTCGAAAATAATAGACCTATATGGCAAAACACCAAATTTATAATTAAAAAATTTATCTATTGGTATACAAAGAAATGAATGGTCAAAGCCAAGTTCCATCCCTTTTTGGAATTGGATATTTAATTCAATATTTATATTCTTGTGATTAAGCATACTCTCAATCATTTTTGTGTATCCCTCCTTTGGTAATGCTTGAAAACTATCATTAAAGTATCTATCATCATCATTTGTCCTTATAGGTAATCTTGCCCCCACAGCAATATTCAATTCCTTTGGTTCAATACCCCACATTTTTTTTGTGTAAGGTCTAAAAAATAAATCCGCTAATTTATTTCCTAAATTAGCTTCAAAAAATTGATCTGTATTTTCAGGTGATATTCTTTTATTTCTTATTAAATCTAAAAAATTTTTAACCTCTTCTTGATTTTTAAATTTCCTACCATATACATCCTCAAGAGTTTTTTTATTTATAGGCAAAGATGTAGTATTTCCATTTGGAAGTAAAGCTCTTACTCTGTGCTCATAAAAAACCCACTCTGTAAAGTTACTTAAGAATTTAAGTGATTTTTCATTTTTATTGCAATGTAATAAGTGAGGACCATATTTATGTATTCTCTCGTTATTAGCATTAATAAAATCAAATGTATTTCCTGCGATATGGTTTCTTTTGTCAATTATTTGAACTTGAAGATCATGTTCTGCAAGAATTCTTGCTATAGTTGAACCCGCTATGCCTGCACCAACAATTAATATATTTTTATTAAATAATTTATTCACAAACTATAATAGTTTATTAGTTATTTTATCAGATGTCTAAAGGTTTAATTATTGCAAGATATGAGGAAGATATTTCTTGGTTAAAGGCATATAAAGACTTTAATATCGTAATTTATAACAAAGGGAATATTATTAAAAAAAAAGAATTGAAAAAAATTATTAACTTAAAAAATGTAGGAAGAGAATCTCACACTTGGCTTTATCATATCGTCAACAATTATAATAATTTAGATGATATTAATATATTTCTTCAAGGTAAAATAGACGATTTAAATTGCATGGCTTTTCAGAATCCAAATTATTATTTAAAAGGATTAGACAAATATGGTTTCTCCGCAAGCAGGCTTGGTTTATTAGGACCACTGCACTGGCAATGGCATGTAGGAATTGAAAAAAATGAAAAATACAAACAACAATGGGAAAACTTAGAAATATCTAGATCAAATATAGGCTTTAGAAATTTTGCCAAGAAAATTTTACCTAGTATTCCATTATTTGTAGCAACATCTTATGGAGGATGTTTTGCGGTTAAAAAAGAGAAAATTCTACAGTATAATATTCAATTTTATAAGGATTTGTTAGATGTTCTAAGCAAAAATAAAAATCCAATAGAAGGTCATTACATGGAAAGATTATGGTGTTATATATTTACTAAAAATAAACCTCTATTTAAATCATTTTTAGATGTGATTAAGACCAAAATTGAACGACTTTTTTATAAAAGATATTCAAACTTGTAATTAATTTCATAATAATTTAAATTCTTATTCAAAAATAAAGTTATAGTATATATATAAAAATCATAAAATAGTAATTTATACATCATGGTATCTAGTGCTCTAATACCAGTCATTTTATGTGGGGGCTCAGGTACAAGATTATGGCCTTTATCGAGAGATAGTTTTCCTAAACAATATCTTTCCTTGAGTACATCAAATAACAAATCACTTCTGCAAAATACTTTAGAAAGATTAATTGGCTTAGAAAATCTAGAAAGTCCAATAATATTATGTAATGAAGATCATAGATTCTTAGTTGCAGAACAATTAAGAGAGATTAGTATTAATCCAAGCTCTATTATGTTAGAGCCATTTGGGAGAAATACTGCTCCCGCAATTTCTCTTGCAGCATTAAAAGCATTAGAAATAAAGGAAGATCCAATATTATTAGTTTTATCATCTGATCATGAAATTAAATACGAAAAAAAATTTGTTGAAGTAGTTAAAGCAGGATTAGAATTCGCATTAAAAGATAAATTAGTAACCTTTGGTGTAGTACCTTCAAAACCAGAAACAGGTTATGGGTATATAAAAGCAGAAAAACCATTCGTACCAAATAAGATTGGAGGTGAAAAAATTGAAGAATTTATAGAAAAGCCTGACCTAAAAACCGCAAAAGAGTTTCTTAAAGATATGCGTTTTACTTGGAATAGTGGAATTTTCATGTTTAGAGCGAAAACAGTACTTAATGAAATGAATAATTTTTGTCCTGAAATAGTTAAGCAGTGTCAAGATTGTTTAATCAATAGTAAAAATGATCTTGATTTTCAAAGATTAAATAAAAGTTCTTTCACAAAATGTCCTAATGTACCTATTGATATAGCACTAATGGAAAAAACAACTAAGGGGATTGTTTTACCACTTGATGCTGGATGGAGCGATGTAGGAAGTTGGCAATCTGTCTGGGATAATTCCAATAAAGATGAAAATGGAAATTCTATTGTTGGAAAGGTTATCTTAAAAGATTCACAAAATTCTTATCTTAGGAGTGAATATAGATTAATAGTAGGGATAGGTCTCACAAATTTAGTTGCGATTGAAACAAATGACGCAATACTGATTTCAAATAAAAGTAAATCACAGAATATAAAAGAAATTGTTACTCTACTAAAAGAAAATTCATTCCCTGAAGGTAATAAACATAGAAAAATATATAGGCCATGGGGACATTATGAGTCGATTGTAGAAGATTCAAGATGGCAAGTTAAACTAATTAATGTAAAGCCAGGAGAAACTTTGTCACTTCAAATGCATCATCATAGATCTGAGCATTGGGTTGTTGTTAAAGGAACTGCAAAAGTTGAGATTGATTCTAAAATTTCAGTACTTAGTGAAAATCAAAGTACATATATCCCCGTGGGATCAAAGCATAGATTATCAAATCCTGGTAAGATACTTTTAACAATAATAGAGATCCAGAGTGGAGCCTATCTTGGTGAAGACGATATAATACGATTTGAAGATAACTATGGTAGAACTAATTAAAATATTTTTTTTTAACAATTATAGTTTTTTTTTTTTTAATGCCAAAAAAATATTTTAAGGTTTATTCATTAAGAAACTTAATAACCTTGAAACTTTAAATATATAGATATTATGTCAATTCAAATTAAAAACATATGTTGTATTGGGGCTGGTTATGTTGGAGGTCCAACAATGTCTGTCATAGCGGACAAATGTCCTAGCTTAATTGTAAATGTGGTTGATATAAATCAAGATAGAATAAATTCTTGGAATAATGAAAATCTTGAGGAATTACCAATTTTTGAACCAGGATTAAGTTCTATAGTAAAAAGATGTAGAGGAAGAAATCTATTTTTCTCGACAAAGATAAAGGAAAATATTTCTTGTGCAGATATAGTATTCATTTCTGTTAATACACCAACTAAGAAAAGAGGACTTGGAGCAGGGCAAGCCAGCGATCTTAAATGGGTGGAGGCATGTGCCAGACAAGTTGCAGAATTTGCTAATGATCATACTATTGTTGTTGAAAAAAGTACCCTCCCCGTTAAGACGGCTGAAGTAATTAAGGAAATTCTTGAGGAGTCCCAAAACTTATTAAAGGGTAAACAAAAAAAGTCATTTGATGTACTATCTAACCCAGAATTTCTTGCAGAGGGAACAGCTATTAGAGATTTAGAGGAACCAGATAGAGTATTAATTGGAGGAGAAAATGAGGAGGCTATTTTAGCTCTCAATAATGTTTATAAAAAATGGGTTCCTGAAGAAAAAATATTGCATACTAATATTTGGAGTAGTGAACTTGCAAAAATTACAGCAAATGCTTTCTTAGCTCAACGTATAAGTTCCATAAATTCAATTGGGGCATTATGCGAGTCAACTGGGGCCAATATAGGTGAGGTTGCTCGTGCAATTGGATCTGATAAAAGAATAGGTTCAAAGTTTTTGGATTCTGGACCAGGTTTTGGTGGTAGTTGTTTCAAAAAAGATATACTTAATTTGGTTTATCTCTCTTCGTACTTTGGTTTACCCGAGGTGGCTAATTATTGGGAGAGTGTTGTGAAGTTAAATGATTGGCATCAAAATAGAATTTCTAAATTAATAGTAACTAAACTTTTTGGAACAATCACTTCAAAGAAAATATGTATTCTAGGTTTTGCCTTTAAAGCTAACACTAATGATACGAGAGAATCCTCTGCAATAAAAATCTGCCAGGATTTGTTAGAGGAGGGAGCAAATTTATTTATTCATGATCCACGAGTAAGTCTAAGACAAATAGAAAATGATCTTTCAAAAAAAGTAACAAATGATGACCATGAAAAGTCCATTAAATCGGATATTCCTCAGGAAGCCATATGGCACTTTTGCGACGATCTTTATGATGCTGCTAGGGGAGTTGATGCGATAGTAGTCTTGACTGAATGGGAAGAATATACCAAAATCAATTGGGGGAAAATAGCAAAACTCATGAGAAAGCCTGCTTGGATATTTGATTCAAGATCTATATTAATTCGTGATGAAATTAAAAAAGTTGGACTTAACTTTTGGAGAATTGGTGACGGTTATAACGATAATTAGGAAATCAATTAAATCCATTTGGATTCTTTGATCTCCAATGCCAACCATCTAAGCAAGCATCTTCAATAGTTCTTGTTGGACTCCAATCTAATATCCTTTTTGCTAGACCATTATTAGCAATTACACAAGATGCGTCACCTTTTCGGGGTGATGAAAACTCATATGGGATTTTTATATTATTTACTTTTTCAAATGAATTTATCAATTCTAAAACACTTGTACCAATACCTGTACCCAAGTTTAAGTTTAATATTTGGGGATCATTATTTTTTAAATATTCAAGGGTTTTTAAATGCCCTACTGCCAAATCAACCACATGTATATAGTCCCTAACCCCAGTGCCATCAGATGTAGGCCATTCCTGCCCAAATATCTTGAACATTTTATTTGTCCCAATAGCGACATCTAATATAATCGGGAAAATATTATTAGCTTTTCCAATAGGGTTTTCCCCTATCAGCCCTGAAGGATGAGCTCCTATAGGGTTAAAATATCTTAAATTTGCAATTCTCCACTCTTTTTTATTTTTATTAAAAATGTCATTACATAAATTTTCTATTGCAACTTTAGTAGAGCCATAAGGATTAATAGGTGAAATTTTTGAGTCCTCTAATATTGTCTCATTATTATTAATTCCATATATAGTTGCGCTACTACTAAATACCATGATTTTACAATTATTTTTTTCCATAATCTTTAATAAGGTAATTGCCCCATTAACATTTACATCCCAATATAGAAGAGGATCTTCTACTGATTCACCAACGGCTTTTAAACCAGCGAAATGAATAACTGAATTTATTGGGTATCCAGAGTTTCTGGCTTCTAAAAATACATTTCTTAAACTAATTTCATCTCTTAAGTCTAATTTTAAAATTTTTATCTTATTAGAAAAGTCCAAATTTTTTAATTTTAAAATTTGTTTAACTTTTTCAAGAGATTTTGGTGAGCTATTTTCGAAACTATCAACAACAATAACCTTATAACCATTTTCAATCAATGTTAAACAAGTATGACTTCCAATAAAGCCTGCACCGCCAGTAACAAGAATAGAACTCATAATATTTTTTATGTATTTACTTATGATGTTAGAATTTTAGTTAATTTTTATAAATGTGTAAATTCAAATACATGAAAAATAAAGATAATTCATCCAATGAAAATTAATGTTTTAGTAACAGGTGCAGCAGGCTTTATTGGATTTCATCTTTGTATGAAACTAATAGAAGAAGGATTAAATGTAATTGGTTTTGATAATATAAATAGTTACTATGATATAAAAATCAAAGAGAGTAGATTAAATGAACTTAATAAGAAAGCAGATAGGAAAAAAAATTGGATATTTATTAAGGGTGACTTAGAAAATAATAATTTATTATGTGATATTTTTCAGAAATATAATCCAGAAATCATCGTACATTTAGCTGCTCAAGCGGGTGTTAGATACTCGATAGAAAATCCAGGGGCGTATGTAAATTCAAATTTAGTCGGTTTTGTTAACATCCTAGAGTGTTGTAGAAAAAAAGAAATTAAAAATTTCATTTTTGCTAGCAGCAGTTCGGTTTATGGCGGCAATACAAAAGTACCTTTTAATGAAAATGACAATGTAAATCATCCAATTAGCTTGTATGCTGCAACCAAAAAATCAAATGAACTAATAGCTCATGCTTACAGCCACCTATATAAGATACCAAGCACAGGATTAAGGTTCTTTACTGTTTACGGTCCTTGGGGTAGGCCAGATATGGCTCCTATGATATTTGCAAATGCAATACTTAATAATAAAGAATTAAAAATTTTTAATAATGGCAAAAATTTTAGAGACTTTACTTACATAGATGATGTAATATTTGCAATTTCAGAACTTTTAAATAAACCTGCAAAGCCTAACACCAGCTTCGACAAGAATAATCCAGAACAAGCATCTAGTTGGTCTCCATATAAGATATATAATGTCGGAAGTAGTAAAAATATTTCAGTCTTAGATTTCATCGATCTTATTGAAGATGAACTTGGTATAAAAGCAAATAAAGTATTGTATCCTATTCAACCAGGAGATGTTGTAGAGACATATGCAGATACATCCGCTCTAGAAAGAGTAATAAATAACAATTATAAAACAAGCGTTAAGGAGGGAATTAAGAAATTCATCCAATGGTACAAGTCATACTACTCTCACTGAATTAGGCAAAAATTAAAACTAAATAATTTTCTAGATAATCATGATTATCTAGAAAATATCACAATGTTGCTCTTTTTCTAAAATTAGCCTTTTAGCAAGTCTTAGTTTGAAATTTTCAATCACCCAAGAAAATAAATAATAATATTTCATCATTAAATTCAAATTTCTATTTTTAAAGTAAAATTTTCTCAGTCTCAAAAATGCTTTGAATTTATTACTTGATCTTTGTAAATTAGATATCCTAATATAAGCTTGAATAGATCCAATCGATTTGGATATAATATTTTTATTTATCAAAATTAACCAAAGATTATAATCTTCTGGCCTTAAATCTGGGAAAATAAATTTTCCGGTTTTCATTGTGTCAACGATAACAGTTGATAAACCCATATAATTTTTTCTTAATACGTTACTATAGTTAACGACTTTAGGAGGGTAATATTTTTGACCAAAAAAGGTTTGTTTTGAAAAATAAAATCTGTAGTAAGGTGAATGAGTAATTCCTGGATTACAACTTTTATGTACCCGAAGACTTAAATCTAAAAATTGATTTTTCCAAATATCATCAGAGTCTAAAAAAGCTACAAATCTTCCTTTTGCCTTTTTAATTCCAAAGTTTCTGGCAGAAACCACTCCATAATTTTTTTTTCTTGTGTACAACTTAAATCTATTATCTTTAGAAATAAATATATCTATAATTTGTAAACTATTATCTGAAGAGAAATCATCTATTATTATGACCTCAAAATCTTTAAATGTCTGATTTTCTATTGACCTTAATGTATTTAATATTGTTTTAGAGGCGTTGAAGCAAGGGGTAATTATAGATACTTCTATCAAAATATTTTAAAATTTATGTAATTATAAATCAAAATGGCGGCTAAATAAATTGAACTAATTTATTTTAATAAGTTTTTACTTTCATGAATTTGTTTGAGGAAGTACTTAATTATTATCAAATTAGATTATTAATATATTCATAATCTAATTTATAAAAATCCTTTAATTTAATTAATGAATTTTTAGTTAAGTCCTCTCTATTAAAAAGAGATTTATCAGTTTCTAATGAAATAGTTTTAGAAGGCCAATCTACTTTATTAATTAAAATGCTACTTAATTTATTTTCTATTTCACCTATTTTATATATTTCAATATTAAATTTTTGCGAATAAAGATTAATAAAATAAGATTGAGGCAACAAGTGTTTATCAATAGTTTCAATAGGAGAATTAACTAGCCTATCTATAATTAGCTCTACTTCATTAAAGTTATATCTTATAAATTTCAAAGGTTTTACGAAGGGCGACCACTTTATCTTTTTATTATTACTTCCTAATTTAAATTTTTCTCTCATAACAGAACAAAATCTATCTACAGGATCTCTTATAAAAGAGATTATCTTCTTATTTGAAATATCGTTATTAAATTTTGGTCTTTTAAACACTGCAGCATGAGGGTGATTTGGTCCACAATTGATTCTTAAATTATTAGATTTGATAATAATAGCTTTTATAAAACTTGAAGCAGATTTGGGTATGTCAAGATAAATATAATTTGAGTTTATATAAATAAGATTTCTCTTGGAAATTGTCTCATTTAATCTATCAATTAGTTTAACCAAATAAATTTTATTAGGTTTATCAAAAAATTTTTTTTCTAAATTCATATTTAATTTTGAAGTGTATATTATTTCAACAAAATCCTAATCTACTTTAATAGGTAAAGAATTTTCGATGTTAAGAACTAATTTAATTGTTTTGAAAAATATTAAGAAATCTAAAATTAGTGATCGATGGTTCAAATAATATAAATCATAACTTAACTTATTATTTGAATCTTTAATTGACGCACCATATGGATAGTTAACTTGAGCCCAACCACTTAAACCTGGTTTTATAAGATGTCTCAATTTATAAAAAGGAATTTCCTTCTCTAAAATTATCTCAAATTCAGGTCTTTCTGGTCTTGGGCCAATTAAACTCATATCTCCCTTTAAGACACAAAACAATTGTGGAATTTCATCTAGTCTTGTAAGCCTTAAAACCTTACCAATTTTGGTAATCCTATTATCATTTCTACTAGACCATTTAACTCCATCCTTTTCAGAATCTCTTCTCATGCTTCTAAATTTAAAAATTCTAAATTCCTTTCCAAAATTACCAACTCTGATTTGACTATAAATAATAGGAAAGCCATCTTCTAAAAGAATTAAAAGAGCAATAACAACCATAATTGGTAATAGGCAAGAAAACATTACTAAACTAAAAAAAATATCCCCAAACCTTTTAAATCTTAAATAATTTTTCCTTGTTCTAAATTTCTTAGTTAAGGTTTCTTTTTTAAATATAAATGAAGGCATTCTTTTTAATTCCATTTCACACCATTGATAAACATCCATTATTAGTTTACCTTTCTCTTTTAAATCAACTAAATTATTAATTTGACTATCACTTATTTTATATAAATCATCAACAATATAAATCTGATAGTTTTTGATGTTTTTATCTATCTTACTAATATTTTTATATTCTAAAAAATCTATACTCTCTTGTGAAAAATTGAATAATTCAGAATTTAAAAGTTTAAACCGTCCATAATCACCAATAAAAAGGTATTTTTTTTTATATTCATATGACCCTAAAATAAAATTTATCAATATCTCTAAAACTAAAGTAAATATTGATATCAAAAATATTTTCATAGAATAAATTGAAAAACTTATATTAATGCCAAATATTAATATGAATAAAAGAAGAAAAATATTTAGAATAGAAAAATTTATCCCGGTTCTTAAAAAAGATTTTAAAAAGTTTTCAAAGGTAAATTTCTTAAAAAACTCATGATATCTATTATTTAAATAACTTAAAGATATCCATAAAGGAATCCCAAAAAATAAAAAGTTTGTTCCTAAGAAATTTTGATGGTTATCTCCTAGATTAATTAAAAAAGTGACTAAATTAAAGACTAGAATATCTAATAGAATAATAATCAAATATCTCATTTTTCTGATGGTAAAAGAAGGCTTATCACTCTCTGGTAAAAATCTCATAAAATATATTTGTTAAATTATCAAAAAAAGATGTTGATATAAAAAAATTATTGAAGTTACTTTATTTTAAATAAAATACATAAAGTTTCAATGATACAAATAGTTTTGTTAAAAAAAATTTCTTAACACTATTGTCCTTAATTGATGATAAAAATTTATTTAGAAAAATTTAATTCCTTATAATAATTATAAAATTCACTCAAAAATGAAGTACCGTAATTTTAAGATGTACATTTATTAATGTCTAATAGAAGTAAGATTGCTCTAATTACTGGAATAACAGGACAAGATGGAAGTTATCTTGCGGAATTCCTTCTTGAAAAGGGCTACATAGTTCATGGAGTAAAACGTCGCTCCAGTAGTTTTAATAGCAATAGAATAGACCACCTTTATCAAGACCCACATGAAAGTGATCCTAAATTAATGCTTCACTACGGAGATTTAACTGACACAACAAGTTTGATAAGAATAATTAAAGAGATTCAGCCAGATGAAATATATAATTTAGGAGCACAAAGTCACGTAAAAGTGAGTTTTGAATCACCTGAATATACCGCTAACAGCGATGCACTTGGAACATTACGAATTTTAGAAGCTTTAAGAATTTTGGATTTAACAAAAAAAACAAGATTTTATCAAGCAAGTACTTCGGAATTATATGGACTTATACAAGAAACCCCTCAGAGAGAAACTACTCCTTTTTATCCTCGCAGCCCCTATGGAGTAGCTAAATTATATGCCTATTGGATAACAGTAAATTATCGAGAGGCATATGGAATATATGCATGTAACGGCATTTTATTTAACCATGAAAGTCCAAAAAGAGGAGAAACGTTTGTAACAAGAAAAATAACAAGAGCTTTAACTCGAATTAATGCAGGCTTAGATAAATGTTTGTATCTAGGTAATATAGATTCCTTGAGAGACTGGGGTCATGCAAGGGATTATGTAGAAATGCAATGGTTAATGTTACAACAAAATGAACCTGATGATTATGTAATTTCTACTGGAAGACAAGCTAGTGTGAGAGAATTTATTGAAATTTGCGGCAAAAACTTAAATTGGAATAAGGATAAAGATTCAAACTCAATTATTTGGGAAGGAGAAGGTATTAAAGAAGTAGGTAAAAGAAGTGATAATGGTGAAATAGTAATCAAAATTGACCCGAGATATTTTAGGTTGACGGAGGTTGATTCTCTCTTAGGCGATTACTCAAAAGCAAAAAAGAAATTAGGCTGGTCTCCAAAAATATCTCTTGAGGAATTAATTAAAGAGATGATTGAAAATGATAAAGAAGAAGCCTCTAAAGAGCAAATACTTAAATCAAAGGGATTTAAGATATTTAATCCAGTATAGGATCCATACAAAAATAATATTAATAAATCAAAATTGACACTAATCAATAAGAAAGATAAGATATTCGTCGCTGGTCATCAAGGGATGGTCGGAAGTTCTATCTGCAGATTGTTAAAGAAAAAAGGTTATAACTTTATATTGAAGGAAAATCGTTTTTACTTAGATCTAAAAGATAAATATGCTGTTCAGAACTGGTTTGATACAAATAAACCTACAGTTGTGATAATTGCTGCTGCAAGAGTTG
>MDTC01096895.1_pt1 | contig 15208 bp, 13 predicted proteins | sample 811181 | NCBI WGS metagenome assembly MDTC01 (sample SAMN05326644, study PRJNA326480) | marine metagenome | isolation source: seawater | place: Pacific Ocean: North | collected 2011 | reverse complement strand
TTTTTTCATATTACACATCACCGAGACTATCTCCAGAAGCACCGGTACCAGTAATAATAGAAAATAGAAGAGATTACTTTGCTGGTGGAGCAGGGCTATTGTCAAAAAAAATGTTAGAAATGGATATCTCGATTGATTTATACACAGAAATTGGTCAAGATATAAATGGTAAGGTACTCAAGAAAAAATTGCAAAATATTAACATTTTTGATTACTCAAAAAAATCATACCAGACAACTTTAAAAGAAAGAATAATTGTTGATAATAAATATTATTTAAGAAAAGATGTTGAAAAGTTTCAAAGACCTATCAAAAAAAATATTTTATCAGATTTTTACAATAACATATCTTCTTACGAAGCGGTAATATTCTCTGATTATGCGAAGGGTTTTCTAGATAGCCAACTATTCTATTCCTTAAAAAATATGGCTATTAAAAAAGGAATTCCAACTTTTGTAGATCCGAGCATTAAAAATATTTTTGATTTTAATGGTGTAACTTATTTTAAACCGAATCTTATTGAGTCCATTCATATTTCGTCTAAGAAAAACATTTCTGAAATATTACATACATTAGCAAAATCATATAACACAACTCCCGTAATAACTTTGGGGAGCGAGGGATCCGTGTCCCTCCTGGATACAGGCATCATCTACTCTAAATCCTATAAAAATAAGGTAATAGATACCAGTGGATCAGGAGATATATTTTTTGCTTATTTTATTGATTCTGTATTATCTGGTAATACTCTTGAATACTCACTTAACATTGCTTCAAAAAGAGCCTCTGAGAATGTTAAATTTTTTGGTTTTTTAAAAAAGTGATTATAGAAAATAGAAAAGACTTAATTGACTATTTAGAAACTTGTAAAACAGATAACTTAAAAATTGGAACAATAAGCGGTTCATTTGATTGTCTACACGAAGGCCATAAGTTTTCTCTGATTTTTGCAAAAGAGAGAGTTGATCGCTTAATTGTTCTTATTAATTCAGATGAGAGTATTTCTATATATAAAGGTAAACATAGACCTGTACAAAAAATTGCTAGGAGATTAGAAGAGTTAGAAAACATTTATCCCGAAATAGTGTATTTTGTTTTTAATGAACTTGTTCCCAATGAAATTCTTGATTTGATACAACCTGATTTACATTTCATATCTAAAGATTGGGAAGCAAACCCTGTTGAAAAGCATATCATACTAAAAAATGGAGGAGAGATTATCACACATCCACACCTCAACGATATCTCAACAACTAGGAGCCTTCAGGATACAGATTCGTATACTGAATCAAAAAAAGCAATATTTTTTGACAGAGATGGGACTATAAATAAAGACACAGGATATCTTAATAATCTAGTAGATGTTGAGATAAACCAAGATAATTTAGATGGGTTAATGGAAATTTCTAAATTAGATTTCCTAAATATTATTGTTACCAACCAAAGTGGGGTGAGTAAAGGATTTTTAGATTTAGATACATTAAATGAAATAAATAAAAGAATTATAGAGATTATAGAAAAGAATAAAGGAAGAATTGATAAAGTTTATTTTGATACTTCAAATAGCGAAAACCCATCTCAATTTAGAAAACCTAATAATGGGATGATCCTCAAGGCATGTAATGAATTTGATATTTCTTTAAAAGATTCTTGGATGATTGGAGATAAAGACTCCGATATTGAATTAGGGAAAATGTGCAATATGAAAACAATTTACATAGAAAATAAAAATTATGTATATGGTTCAAAAATTAAACCAGATTTTTATGTAAAGAATTTACTGGAAGCATCAAAAATAATTAAAAGTTAATTTAAAATTTATTCACAGTTTCAATTATATTTTTACTAATAAAATTATTATTAAAGTATTTTTCGAAGCAGTATTTGCCATACTTAGACATTTCATAATGGAGATTAGAGTTAATAATTTTATCAACGCTATCAGGTATTGATTCAATATCATCTAAGCCAACTAATAAGCACAGTTTCTCCCAATCTATAATATCTGTATATGGAAGTATGAATTTATCGGAAACGTAAATAGGGATTGCACCCATTTCTAGACTTTCGTAAAATCTAAATGAAGCTGGACCATAACCACGTGGACATAAAGAAAAAATAGAACTACTCATAATTTTTCTGAATTTTTTCATATCTTTATTTTTTACTCCATCAGATTTCAAATTTTTTACAGAGTAACCTTCAAGACTTGAAAAGTTTTCTTCTAAAGCTTGCCTTACCGGGTGGGTATTTCTTCCAAGATAGCTTACTTTATATACATATTTATTTTTATTTCTGTAATCATGAGGAGATGTTATCAAAGGTAAGTTGATATGAGATTGGTTAGTGAGTCGTGGGGTATTAAACATACCACCACTTGAAAATACAATACAGTTATCAATTTCAACTAACGGACCTCCATCGTACTGTACGATTGTGAAATATCTTTTCTCGGGATATTGCATAGTTAGGTTCTTACAAAAGTCATTCAACTCCTTAATATTTTTCCCATAGTCTTGTCCTATTAGGTAGCTCGTCCACTGTATTGGTAGATAACTAAGATTGCTTTGAGAGTTATTTTCATTATTTATATATTCATAGAAATAAGACTCGATACCTTTTGATTTATTATGAAGAGGATAATTTATAATATTAAAGTTCAAGAAACTTAAAGGCACATCTTGTATTTCTATCATAAGTTAATTCTAGAGTAGTGAATCAAATATAAACATTGGACGATATTCAATTTATTTTTACTTATAATTGTTAAGTATGTTAATTTCATTAGATTACTTAATTTTAAAATATAAACTAAATATTACTGGGATTGCACATTTTGGTGCACATTTTGGTCAAGAGGTAAAGTCTTATGTTGATAACGGCATAAATAATATTCATCTTTTTGAACCCCAGAAAGTTATTTATGATGAATTAATAGACTTAAAAAAAACTTATTCAGAAATAAAGTTTTATAATTACGGTTTAGGCTCTAAAAATTCTTATCAGACAATATTTACTGAGAAAAAAAATAGTGGACAAAGTTCATCAATCTTAAACCCTAAGTTGCATCTAAAAATATATCCTGATATCGCATTCACGGGAAAAGAAAAAATTGAAATTAAAAAATATGAAGATCTTAATATTCAAGATGTAAACTTTTTGAATATCGACATTCAAGGCTACGAGCTAGAAGCTTTAAAGGGTAGTAAAAAAATATTAAATAAAATAGATTATATTTTTATAGAAGTTAACAGAGACTATTTATACGAAAACAATCCTTTAGTAGGAGAGATAGACGCTTTCCTATCAAGTTATGACTTAGTAAGAGTGAAAACTAAATGGGTGAGTACATCTGTACCATTTGGTGATGCTTTTTATATTAAAAAAAGGTTAGTTTCAAATTTAATAATTTATATATCTTTTTTCAAAATATTTCTAGAACGACAAAAACTATATTTTATGTTTATTAGTCCTTATCGATCAATTAAAAAAAATATTTACACCTTAAAGAAAACGTTAAAAATATTTTCAAAAAAAATTAATTATTAGAATTTAAATTATGATAAAAGTACAAAAAAATATTGTCAGATTATCAAGAGTTACATTAATTTTCTTAGTGCCTTTAATTTTCTTGTACACAGAAACTGATAGTAGAAAAGCTACAATTTTTGCTGTATCAACAATTATTGTAGTAAATTTTTTGTTTACCAATTTCTTTATCAAAGAAACTACTTCTGACTACATAGAAAAAATTTTGACTAATATAAATATCTTAAAATTAAACCCTAACATTTATTTTCTAACTTACCTATTAATTAGTACGGTGCTTGTATTCATTTCTCAAAATGTAAATTTAAATTATGAAACCGTGGATTGGGATATTCATTCTTACTTAGTTGCCTCTCAAGAAATTTCAAATGGATACATTCCTCTTGAGACACAGTGGGAGTCAAAGGGCCCATTACTTTTTTATATTTATAATTTTATATCTGTAATAACACTAAAAAATTACCTTTTTTTTAAATTATTCAATGACATTATTTTGTTGATGATTGTCTTAATTCTAAGTGAAGTTGTAAAAGAAAAAACAGGAAGTCGCTTCAAGGGCTACTTTGCTTCAACTTTTTTTATTTTATTAATGAGTAAGAATTTTGGCAACTCCGAATATTCAGAGTTGTATTCTCTTTTATTTATATCCATCTCGTATCTTTTATATTTAAAGAACAAAGATAAGAAATATACACCTTTTCTTGTTGCTTTATTAGTTTCACTTTCAACTTTAGTGAATCAGGGAACTGTATTATTTGTAGCCCCATATCTTATTAATTTATTTTTTAAAAAAACACGAACTTTTAAATTAAGTCAAGATATTAAAATTTCACTTCTCGGTTTTTTGTTACCTCAATTATTCTTCATTGGGCTATATCTGGCAAACAATTTATTAGATATTTATTATGCAACTTTTGTTACCATTCCTCTCGGTTACACAAGTGAGTCATTTAATATTTTAAATGAATTATTAGTTTTCTTAAGATCTTATTTTCAATTTAGCTCCACTCTTTATTTTGTAGTCATAAGTCTTGGGACCCTCTTATTTTTAGAAAAATTTAATACAATAATTACAAACACACAAGAAAAAAGTGATAACTTTCTAAATAATCTTTTTTTATCTACATCTATACTTTTCTATATTTTGGGTTCCCATGGGTTTGAGCACCATCTTATTTTCCTAGTTTTCTTTACATCAATTATAATTTCACAATTTGAAAGAATGAGTACAAATATTTTTGTTGGTTTGGTCCTTATAACTTCAATGATTAGTATCTTTCAAAGTTCTTTTGAAAGTTCTTACCAAAATCTCAAGAATTATGAAGAAACTTATAGTGATTATCCGTTATTAAAATTATCTGCTGAAATCGATAGTCACTTTGACTCTGAATATACAATTCTTGCTTTAGATTATGTATTATTGCTTTACTACTTAGACAAACCAAACTTTTCCTATATTGTTCACCCAACAAATCATTATGCGGATTTTATTACTCAAGAATTAATAGTGCTAAATCGAATCAAAGAAAATAATATTGATGAACTGATCTGCTATCAAAGAGAGGATTGTGAAGAGCCAGATGTAATTATTTGCTCTCATCGAATGATTATTAATGGTGAGGTTATAAAAAATAAATTATTTAACTGTATGGTTTCTGATTATAAAAAAAATTATTACAGCATTGACACTAAAAGTTACACCTATGATGAAAATTTAAGTTACTATTTTGACCCCTACAAAGAAATTGCTGTATTTATAAAGGATAGAGATATTTAAATGGATAAAAGTAAATTTTGGGAGGAGAATCTTCCTATTGGATATTACGATAAAATTCTTGAAAGCGGTATGTCAAAAAATAAAGGTATACAAAGTAACTGGCATAATACTACTTTCAGTAAAATTAAAAACTATATTTCTACTGAACAAGTTCACTTAGATTATGCGTGTGGGCCAGGCACTTTTATTGGTAAATATGCCAATTCTAATTCAGTGGGTGTTGATCTTTCGGATGATCAAATAAATTATGCTAAGGTTAAATATTCTCACCACGGAGAATTTATTTACTATAAAGATTTTGACAAAGAAAAATTTAAAAATCACTTTGATGTGATAACTGTTATCGGGTTACTTGAATTTTTAGATGATGATGCAAACCTAGACGTTTTAGAGGATTTAGATTATATGCTAAAGTCGGGAGGAATTTTACTCATGACAACGCCAAATTTTAGAAGCTCAATGACATTTTTGGTCATGATTCTAAATAAATTTTCGAAAGTTAATTATAAACAACAACATATAAATAGATTTAGCAAGAAATCCGCTTATGAGCTTTTAAAAAAAAGTAAATTTCAAAATGATAATATACAAATTATCAAATTTATCAATTTTGGTGTGATGTTTTCACTTTTTAGCTGGAAAATAGGTTCTTTCTTAAATGAAATATTTTCAAAAAGCTTTTTAGATTTTTTTGGTTACTTACTACTAGTGAAGGTAGAAAAGAAATAAACCCTAATTCTAAAAAATCATTATATTAAAGAAATTAAAACAATGTTAATATCTAGTAATGAGTAAAATTTCAGGATTATCCATTGTTCTTCCAACAATCAATGAAGCAGAGAATCTAAAAAAGTTAATACCTCAAATAGTAAGTGAGGTTAGTGAACTATCAATTCCTATATTTGAAGTTATTATTGTTGATGATGGATCTACTGATAATACATCTAAATTAGTCGAAAATCTGAGTAAAGAATTTCAATTTTTACAAATAATCCAAAGAGATGAAGAGCCTTCTTTACCACTGTCTATTTGGGAAGGTATCCAATCTTCAAAATATGATTATGTACTTTGGATGGATGCTGATGGTTCCATGCCAGCAAAAACTGTAAGAGAATTAATAGAGATTTTAAATCAAAATAAAAATTCGGTAATTATTGGATCTCGCTTTATTGATGGAGGGGGTTACAAAGGAGTTAGAGATTTAGAAGAAACTTCTTTATTTAATGCTATAAAAAATGTTAAGAACTCTAATGATTCCGTATTTGGTATGATTTTTTCTATTATATTTAATAAGTTCCTAAAAATTCTTTTCAAAACTTCTCTGACAGATATAACAAGTGGTTTTATAGTGGGTAAAAAAGAATACTTTAAAGAACAATCATTTATTAATGCAAATTATGGAGATTATTTTATTTATTTAGTTTCAGATTTTATTAAAAATAAAGTGGATATTATTGAGATTGGATATATTTGTGAGACAAGAATGTTTGGAACTTCTAAAACAGCTTCAAATATTTTTCAATTAATAAGAAGAGGAATACCGTATATCAAAGTGGCTATAAAGATAAGAAAAAAATGAATATAGAAGATAAAAATGGAAATTTATTAGCGTCAATAATAAAAAAAGACGATATGAAAGGTGATAAGTATTTTGCCACAGCTGATGAACAGGATTTGCAAATAGCTAAATTCGACTTAAAAAAAGATACCGAAATACTTAGACACATCCATCTAGAACAAGAAAGAAAAATTATGACTACCTCTGAGGTCATAATTCTCACTGAAGGGGAGATGGTAGTTGATATTTATTCAGAAGAATTAGAACCACTTCACTCTGAGGTATTATTTAAAGGAGACATTCTTGCATTATTCAAAGGTGGTCATGGGCTAAGAATGAGTTCAGATTGTAAGTTTATTGAAGTAAAGCAGGGACCCTACCTACAAGAAATTGATAAAAAAAGGTTCTAAAGTTGATACAAGTTTTTAAACCCAAACTTTCAATTTCAGATGTTTTATCTGTATTAATAAATTTATTCAAAAATAATATTTCCGGCACCAGCCCAGTAGTTAGTGAATTTGAACAGAAACTAGCAAACATTTTTGGCAGAGAGCACGTAACAGCATTATCCAACGGTAGTGTAGCTCTAGATGTAGCCTTTCAATTAATTGACTTACAAGAAGATGATGAAGTAATCCTGCCTTCATTTACTATTGTATCTTGTTTGTCTGCCGTTATTAGATCAAAAGCTAAACCAGTTTTTTGTGATGTCAAACCAGATAGTTGGAATATGTCACTGGAGCAAGTAATGGAAAAAGTGACTAAAAAAACAAAAGCTATTCTAATGGTCCATATTTATGGTCTTCCATCTGAGGCCAAAGAAATAGCAAAATTTTGTAAATCTAGAGGAATTATTTTGATTGAAGATGCTGCTGAAGCACACGGACAAAAAGAGAATGGAGAATTATGTGGCTCCTTTGGCGATATTTCAACCTTAAGTTTCTACGCCAATAAACACATAACAACTGGAGAAGGAGGAGCTTTACTCACAAATAATCATGAATATGATAAAAATGCAAAACAAATGAGAAATCTTGATTTTTCGAATGAACAAAGATTTAATTCTAAAAATTTGTATTGGAATTATCGAATGAGTGGGCTACAAGCTGCCTTGGGCATTTCTCAAATAAAAAATTTGAACAAAACAATTAAAAACAAAAAAAAACAAGGTGCTTATTATCAGCAGCTTTTCGCAGATTACCCTGAGATTGTACAAACTCCCTTAGAAAGCGTTAATTCATCTGAAAACCACTATTGGGTTTTTGGGATTTTACTTAAAAAAGAAAATATGAGAGATACCTTGATGGAACAGCTAAGAAGTAAGGGAATTGAAACGAGACCTTTTTTTTGGCCTCTTCACTTACAAGATGCGTTACCAGACAAACATAAGCCTGAAGAAAACTCCTTACCAACTTCAGAACAACTTGGTTCAAATGGTTTGTATATTCCAATAGGACCACACATTAAAAGAAAACATCAAGAGTTTATTGTAAAGTCTATATTAGAGATTTTACTTTAATTTAACTTCTACTCATTAAAGTATCTATCTTTACAATTATCACTAAGCAATGTTTCACTACATTCAATAATGACAAAGTCCAAGGAAGGTTTATTTTGATTTTCATAGTAAGGATAAATAAAATTTGCTGAAAGTATAAGAAAAATTATAATTCTAGAATATTTTATTCGGAAATCTTCACTATTAGCTACCAGCATAAAAAAAGTTAAGATAACAAGGGGCATTAGAAGCTCTTTTCTATCATCCATCATTAAACCTAAAGATATAATAGTTAGGAATAGATCAACTCTTTTTTTAATGATTCCAAATCCAAGAAATAAAAGTAAAGAAATAATTATTATTACAGTGAAGTGTTGTGAGTAGCGAATCCATTTAGTTTCACTTAAAAGCCAAAACCAAACATAAGTCATAGAAATCGAACTTATTAAAGGAATTGCAATGTTTCCAAAAGTATTTTCAATATTTACTTTATTCTTGAGTACTAAAAAAACGAAAATAATAGGAAAATATAAAAGTCTGAAAATATCATACCTATTCCACTGAGAGTATTCAGATTGATTCAAATTACTTAATATATTGACGAATGAAAAATTAGAGAACGTATCAACGCCTGAGCTTTGATGATTAGTAATGAGATTATACATGTTTACTAAATAGTCAGTAATTGTTCCTGATTCATAATTTAATGAGACTAGTAGAAGCCAAACTAACAAGGGAATTAAGAAAAAAGAGAAGTCCTTCACTGCTTTTTTTAGATTTCTATTTAAGGCAAAATATGCAAGGTAAAAAGCTCCAAAAGGAATAATTAATAAAAGCTTTCCAAAGAATATTGAAAAACTAAATAAGATAATCGAAATATTCCTATTCCAGTTAAAAAGATAAATACTATTTACAAAAATTAAAGTTGCGGCCACTTCACCAAGAGAATACAGAGGACCCGTCCACCAAGGGATTATAAGTAAAAATAATCCAGTTGATAAGAATATAAACCGATTGTTTAAACTATATATTTTATAGAGAACAAGACAGAAAAATAATTGTAAAAAATAAATCCAATAAAAATTAGAAACCCTGGCAATATCAAAATTACCAGTAAGGTTCCAACCAATAACACTACCAATAGCTGAAATTGGACCTGATGTAAGATAAATGCTATAACTGCCTTCCCATGCAGACCCGGCATTAAAATCTAAATTTTTAAAGAATTCTGTGTTAGAAGTCATTGATATGTATTCATCTACGAATGGCTTTAATCCTGTTGCCTTTGCTTTTACATAATCAAAAATATAAAAGTTCTGTATCAAAAGTATTGAAAGTATTAAAAAATTCATTATTTTAGAATTATTACTAATAAATGAAAATTTATCTTTAAATTTATTAATGCTATCGAAAGCAGTATCTTTGTTAATACCTTTTTTCTTAAAAAAATAATAAATTATTGAAAATATACCTGTAATGATTAATGGCGCATAAAGAATTGAGTAATCAAAAGTTTCTGGAGGTAAAGTACTCCAATTACCTTTTGTGTAATGTATGCACTCTTGCCAAGAATTAACATTGACAATATTCCCTTCTAAATCATATAAAGTTAATGGATCAAAATTTGGATCATTGACAAATATATAATCTGAGCCTTCTGTTATAACAGCTTCTTCTGCTCCAGCTAAATTTTCTCCACATGCATTATTTAAAATATTTTTGTTCAAGATAATCAAAGGTTAGCGTTATTTATAAATTGATAAAAACTAATAAAAAATAGATCAGTAGACAATCTTTAATACTAAGTAAGGACATCAACAAAAGTCAGGTGTAATCAATAATAGATCGTCGAGAAATCTTTTTTGTTACTTTATTAAAGCTGAATTCCTAGAGATGAAACTTTTTATTTGTTTAAAAATAGAGTTTCCAAATTAACTTTAATATAATTCAAAAATGAACATTCTTATCTATTTTTTATTTAATTGGGTAATAATTCTTACAGGAAGAGGATTTTCTATTTTAGTGAAAAAAATTTTGAATAAGAATATTGCTTTAGACACAGTTATAATTTTTAATCATCAGTTGTTCTTTATATATCCTTTACTGGGATTATTCATTATTGGAAATATTTCTTTCATTGGGAACTTTTTTATACCTGTTGATAATATTCTTTTCAAAATTTTGTTTTTGTTTTTAATATTGATTAATTTATCTGAAAAAATAAATATTAGAAATATAAGATTATTTATTACGAACACATTCTCTATACCCTTGCTTCTTTTTTTTAGTACTTACAGTGTTAATCTGGCACAAGATGCTGGTCTTTATCAACTTAATTCACAGCTTTGGATCAAGAGCACAAGAACAGTTATCGGTTTGTCAAATCTTCATTCAAGGTACGGATATTCTTCAATCTCAGAATATATTGGAGCAAATTTTTGGTTGGAAAGTAACCTCATATTATTGCACTTTGCTAGTTTAATTTTTATTACTTTCTTTTTTACTTTTCTTGTTAATAATTTACATTCATCAAGCAGTAATTTTCTTAAATACTCCAGCGTATCAATTATTTTTATGGGTGTTTTTGATAATTTTGGTTTTGGTGGTGGAAGGAATGGATTTATTGATATAGATGCTGTAATGAAACAAGATACAGCTTTCGCAATTTTATTTTTCTATGGAAGTATCTCCATAATAAACCTAATAATTAATCAGGAATTCACTTTACTAAATATCTTTTATGCTTCTTTGATAATACTATTTTCAATTCAATTAAGAATTTTTGGATTCGTCATTCTTATTATTTTTCTTTACTATTTATTTTTATCCACTTTAAATGGATTAAAACTTACTCATATTTTTATTTATGTGTCTCCTGCTGTGCTACTTCTTACTGCTTGGACAATTAAAAATATTATGATCTCAGGATGTATGGTATATCCAGTAGAGTTCACATGTTTCGAATCATTATATTGGTATGAGAATGGTTACGCTTCAGCAGAAAGTAATGATTTAAGAATTTTTCATATGGCATATGGAGTTGGAGACAATGTCTTCCTGTGGCTCGAAGATTGGATGCAAAAGGCTACAAATATTAATCCCGTTAAAAATTTTATTGTTACTTTTTTAGTAATTATTTTATTCAATAAAATGTATTTTAAAAAAACATACAAGGGTAAATTTATCAACAGACATTTTATTATTTATGGTTATGTTTCTGTAGCCTTTTTGTTATGGGTCTTATCAGCTCCAAGTACTAGATTTGGAATAGGTATATATCTTCTCTTTATTTGTTTAATATATCTAGATATTGATAGATACAATGCAAGATATAAGATTTCAAAATTTTTGTTAAACTCTACTATGATTTTTATGGTTTTTTTAAGTATTTTTATGCTCAATAGATCAGAAAGTTACCAAATTTTTTTAAACAATCCTTTAAGCCAAAAACGGTTAATCTCAACCTCAGTTTCATATAAACCAAATACATTGGGTTGGGGAGTTACTCCTACAGAAGGTAGCAGTTGTTGGATAAACATTGATTGTATTCCTGTAGAAAAGAAAATAGATTCACGTGACGGTTTTTACCACAGCTTTTTTATTGAGAGTTAATAATTATATTTCAACTAGACCATTAGGTTATATCTATGGATAATATACTTTTTCTAGGTCAGCAATTTGTACAATTTACAATTCTTTACATATACTTTTTGCTATCAGGCAGATCTCTTTATTTACTTCTAAGTAAATCTAAATTTATTCATGAAAAAGAATCAAGCTCTATTCTTCAAATAAACAAACAATTAATCTTTCCAATACTTGGAATTTTTTTTACAGGGAATTTGTTGGTAGTCATCAATTTTATACTTCCCCTAAAGAGTCAGTTTGTTTACATAATTTTGTTAATTTTTCTTTTACCTAATGCATATAAGTTAAATTTTAAAGATTTATTTAATCTTAATATAAAAAAACTTTTCTATTATTTTATAATTCCTTCCATATTGCTCATAAGTTCATACGATATTTTGTTCCACTATGATGCTGGATATTATCACTTAAATAATCAAAATTGGCTCAGAGAGTCAAATCTTATTTTAGGATTTGTTAATATTTTCTGGGCATTTGGAATGTCATCTATTTATGAGTACATATCAGCAATACTTTGGTTTGATGATATTTTTTTATTTCTACATTACTTAAATATTATTTTTATTCAATTCTTTTATGTTTTATTATCTGAAAATATATTAACTACTAAGATTAATTTTCTAAAAAATAGCTCTATTTTAATTTTACTATTTTCCTTTCTTGATAACTTAGGACTTGGAGGCGGTAGAAATGGATTTATTTATATTCAAGGTATCGGCAAGCAGGATATTGCAGTTGGGATACTATTCTACTTTCTGACAATCGCAATGATTTCTTTTATTATTACAAAAAAAATTAGGGATATTGAAGTTGTTATTCTATCTCTTTTGGGCTTTTTTATTTTTCAAATTAAAGTTAGCGGTGTTCTTATAAGTATTTTATATTTTACAATGATTTTTATTTTGGTAAAAAATAAAAAACTAACATTAAATAAAGTTTTAATCCTTCAAATCCCAGTGGTCATCATAGGATTAATTTGGCTCCTAAAAACGTATTTGCTAACAGGATGTTTTATTTTTCCATTAAATTTGTCTTGTGTCAATAATTTTAGTTGGTATATACCGGAATCAACAGAGTCATATGAGCTCATCTCTAAAGAATCAAGTCTTAACTATGTGTCATCTATCCCATTTATAGATTGGTTTACAAAATTTACCAATTACACTTTTTATAAAAATACTTACTTAAACTTTTTAGGGTCTTTTGTAATATTATTTATAGCTAAAAAATTACTTTTTAATAAAGACCGAGTTCATATGAATATATTTTTTACAGCTTCAATATTTGTTCTGATAAATATTATATACCTAATTTTCTATGGACCGATACCGCGTTACTCCATTGGTATTAGTATGGTTTCTATCGCATTACTCGCGCTTTTTACTGCTGACTTAAGATTTGACTATAGTAAATATTTATCTTATGTGTTGATATTTCTTTCGGTTGTACTTGTCGTAAGAGCAAACTCTTATATATCTTTTCTTACGAATGCAAATTTATTGTTATTCAATCCCGTAGAGGAAGCTGAATATATGAAATATAACGATGATTGGTATGTACCGGACAGTGGAGACCAATGTTGGGTAAATCTAGAATGTAGCATGGCCCAAGATGATGTTACTATCGATGAAACTGGATTTTTTAAAGTAGCTTACAAGTAGATATTTATTGGTATATTAGAATTATATTCTTAATGATTAAACAATTTTTAAAATTATCAGTACTGGGTCTTTTAAATTATTTAGTAATTTTTTTAAGTTCGGATATTGATATTGAACAACTTGTAAAAGATTTAGAGAAGTTTAATATTTACCAGTCAAAGTCAAATATCGTGTATTTTATAATATGCATCACTGTTCCAATTGTCACAGTTTTATTAATACAGTTTTTTAAACCATTTATAGAAATGTACCTAACCCATTATTTAAAATATAATTTTTATTTCCTAGTTAACCTACTCTCCCTATCAACGGTTTATATAATCTTTAGAGTCTATGGCTATTCACGATTTTATTTATTGATGTATCTAATCTCATCAACGCTATTTCTACATTTAACTGATAGGTACTTTAGATAAGAATTTTTAGATATCTTCGTGGAGCTCGTACATTCCTTCATAATCTTTATAAAGATTATTTAAAAATATTATTACATTCTTAGAATCCATATGTAGTAATTCATCAACACTTTCGTTATATTTAAACTTTTGTTTTCTGTCTGGTTTATATTTATAACCTTCATCGTAAGCTTTTTCTGGTGACAGGTCTTCAAAGTTTTGAGAAAAAGAATCACAGACAAATATTGCATTATTGTACTGTAATTTGATAAGTTTATAGCCAAATTTTTTAACTGTAGATGAAGCTGCAGTTATTGAACAACCAAAGAAGTGATCTCCTTTCCAAAAATGTGAAGGTTCAAAAAGAACTGTAAAAAAAACAGGAGGAGGTATTTTCTCATTAATTTCCATAGATATAATCTTTGGGCGATACTCACTTTTGAGTAATTCTTCAATAATAAATAAATCGTATGAATCTATATCAAGATTTAAAAATGTTAGTTCTTTTGGAACATCAAAAGAATCTAATATCGCAGTTACATTATCTGGAGTAATTTTATTATTTGCTAAGTATGCATTCTTAAATCCAGAGTAAACATAACTCATTAGCGCAAATTTATCACTGTCCATTTCTACAGAAAGTCCTGACCAGGTATCATCTTTTGCAAACAAATAAGTACTAGAAGAATGAACTCCATCAGAAGCTCCAAGATCAAGATAATACTTATTTTTTATGCTTATATTTTTAAGTAGTAAAATTATCTCTGCATGTTCAGAGTGTCCTTGCTTGAGAAGGTCAAAGTTATTAGCATTTAGTTCATGTTGTAAAAATCTTACAAATTTTGGCTTCTTATTGAGCAAAAAACCTTGAACCCTTTTTGGCAAATATTTTCTGTACCAGTACAGTAATTGTTTTTTCATTTCTATTTAAGTATAGAAAATTTCTATCCCTAATTTTGTTTTACATTTTTCTATAATTTGTTAAGGTTTAAAAATTCTTAGTAGGTCAATTTCTGAAAAACCATTGTGGGCGCTACAGGATTTGAACCTGTGACTTCTTCCTTGTAAGGGAAGCGCTCTGCCGGACTGAGCTAAGCGCCCCGAGCTAATTAGTATATTTAG